>WBZL01000026.1_pt2 | contig 123616 bp, 111 predicted proteins | sample 5204291 | NCBI WGS metagenome assembly WBZL01 (sample SAMN12344345, study PRJNA552823) | activated sludge metagenome | biome: Activated sludge suspended growth; feature: Nitrification reactor; material: Wastewater; isolation source: activated sludge from nitrification reactor of wastewater...
CGAGGTGTGGATGCGGCCCTGGCTCTCGGTGACCGGCACCCGCTGCACCCGGTGCGGGCCGCCCTCGTGCTTCAGGCGGCTCCACACGCCCTCGCCGCTGAACAGCAGCGTGATGTCCGAGAAGCCGCCCATGTCGGACGGCTGGCTGGCGAGCACCTCGCACTTCCAGCCCATGCGCCCGGCGTAGGCCTGGTACATCTCGGCGAGGTCACGGGCGAAGAGGTTGGCCTCCTCGCCACCCTCGGCGCCGCGGATCTCGACGATCACGTTCTTGTCGTCGTTGGGGTCCTTCGGGAGCAGCAGCGTCTTGAGCTCGTCCTCGAGTCGGGCGATGGCGGCCTCGTTGTCGTCGACCTCGGCCCGCATGATCTCGCGGTCGTCGCCGGACGCCTCGGAGAACATCTCGCGGGCGGTCTGGAGGTCGTCGGTGGCCTGGCGGAGCTGCCGGGACCGCACCACGATCTCCTCGAGCTCCTTGTAGCGCCGGGCGGTGTCGGCGTAGCGGCGCTGGTCGGCGATGACGGCGGGGTCGGCGAGGCGCGCTTCGACGTCCTCGTACTCCCGCTCCAGGTCGCCGAGCCGCTCCAGCATCACGTCAGGCTACGGGAGTGACGTCGTCCCGCCAGTCCCCGGCCACGGCCACGATCTCGGCGGGCTCGACGAGGGCGGCGGCGAGCGCCCGGGTGACGGGGTGGTCGTCGCGCTCGGGCACGACGAGGACGAGGCGGGCGCCGGGGGCGCGCCACTGGCGGACGTCGGCGGCGGCGGGGACGAGGTCGAGGTCGATCCCCGCCGAGCACACGACCACGACGGGGGCGCCGTCGGTGGCCTCGCCGAGCGCCGGCGCGGGCGCGGCGTCCTTCACGTTGTCCCGGGCGATCGGCGGGTCGACGGGGCGCAGCGAGCGGGCGCCCACGAGCCCGGGCCGCTCGACCACGAGCGCCCGCAGCCAGCGCTCGGCCGCGAGCCGGTTGAGCGGGTGGGGGGGCGCACCGGGACGGCGCTGGGCGAGCACCGCGTCGATGACCGCGGCCAGGGCGTCGGGCGTGGGCAGGTCGCCGTGGATCATGGCGAACGCCTCGCGGTCGTGGCGGCCGACCCCGACCTCGAGGCGGGGCGGGCCGTCGTCGGGGACCACGATGCGGGCGATCTCGAGGCCGAGGACCTCGCCGACGATCGCACCGTGCTCGACGACCACCTCGACGCCGCTCGCCTCGAGCAGGGCCACAAGGTCGTCGACCTCGGTGGGGCCGGGGCCCGGCTCGGGGTACGGGGTGGCGGCGGCCGGCTCGACGGCCCGGCCCCGCACGCGCCAGACCTCGGGGGCGCCCGTGAACGCAGGCGCCCGCCGGGCCACCACGCCGGCGGCCTCGTCGTCCACCAGCACGTGCAGCGCCGCGACCCCCTGGGCGCGTGCCCACGCCAGTGCGGGCCCGAGCACGCGGTGGGGCTGCTCGTCGGCGAGCACCCAGGCGGTGGGACCGTCGTCGCCGGGCTGGACGAGGCCGGCGCCGCCGCCGAACACCGCCGGTGTCCGCTCGGCCTCGCCCCAGTGGTCGCGGACGAGCGCGCCGAGCTTGGCGCCCAGCAGCGCGGCGCGGCGGTCGGGGTCGAGCGTCATGGTCGGTGTGCGGGGCCCCGGTCGGGCGCCCGCCGGGCGGGTGCTACTGGCCCTTGCGCTTGCCGTAGCGGCGCTCGAACCGGTCGATGCGGCCGCCGGAGTCCACCAGCTTCTGCTTGCCGGTGTAGAAGGGGTGGCACTCGCTGCACAGCTCGACGTGGAGGTCGGGCTCGGTGGAGCGGGTGGTGAACGTGTTGCCACACGAGCACTTCACGGTGGCGACCACGTAGTCGGGGTGGATGTCAGCCTTCATCACGTGCCTTCTTCACTGAGCGGGGTGGTCATCGTAGCGGGCGGGGCCTCGTGAGCCTCAGCCGCCGGGCGCGGCCTTGGCGATCTCGTCGAGGAACGCGTCGTTGGACTTGAACGTCTTCATGCGGTCGATCAGCAGCTCGAGGCCGGCGCCGTTGCCGCCGTCGAGGGCGTGCAGCACCCGCCGGAGCTTCCAGACCTGCTGGAGCTCCTTCTTCTCGAACAGCAGCTCCTCGTGCCGGGTGGACGAGGCCTCGACGTCGATGGCGGGGTAGATCCGGCGCTCGGCGAGGCGCCGGTCGAGCCGCAGCTCCATGTTCCCGGTGCCCTTGAACTCCTCGAAGATGACCTCGTCCATCCGCGAGCCGGTGTCGATCAGCGCGGTGGCGAGGATGGTGAGCGAGCCACCCTCCTCGAGGTTGCGGGCGGCGCCGAAGAACTTCTTCGGCGGGTAGAGCGCCCCGGTGTCGATGCCGCCGGACATGACCCGGCCGGTGGCCGGCGCCGAGAGGTTGTAGGCCCGGGCCAGGCGGGTGATGCCGTCCAGCACGACCACGACGTCCTTGCCGGACTCGACCAGGCGCTTGGCCCGCTCGATGGTGAGCTCGGCCACCTGGGTGTGCTCCTCGGTGGGCCGGTCGAAGGTGGAGGCCGCGACCTCGCCCTTCTTCACCCACCGGCGCATGTCGGTGACCTCCTCGGGCCGCTCGTCGACGAGCAGCACGATGAGCTCGACCTCGGGGTTGTTCACCTCGATGGCCCGCACGATCTGCTTCATCACCGTGGTCTTGCCCGCCTTCGGGGGCGACACGATGAGGCCGCGGGTGCCCTTGCCGATGGGGGCGATGAGGTCGATGATCCGCGACGTCATGTTGTACGGGTCGGCGGACGACTCGAGGCGCAGCTTCTGGTCGGGGAACAGCGCGGTCAGCTCGTCGAAGCGGGGGCGCTGGCGGGCCTCGTCGGGGGCCACGCCGTTCACCGCGTCGATCTGAAGCAGCGCCGGGTTCTTCTCGTTGCGGTTCGCCGGGCGGCTCGTGCCCGTGACCCGGTCGCCCTTGCGCAGCGAGAACTGCCGCACCTGCTTCACCGAGACGTAGACGTCGTCCTTGCTGGCGAGGTAGCCGTGGAGGCGCAGGAAGCCGTAGCCCTCGTCGCGCAGGTCGAGCAGGCCCTCGACGGGGACGGGGTCGCCCTGCCATGGCTCGTCGCCCCCGGGGCGGTCGCCCCGACCGCGCCGGCGCCGGCGCCGGTTGCCGGACTCGGTCTCGTCGCCCTGGCCACCCTGGCCGCCGTCGCCACCGCCGGCGCGGTTGGCGTCGTCACCGCGGTCCTTGCCGCCGTCGCCCTGCCCCTGGCCTCCCTTCGCGCCGCCCTTGGCGGGCTTGGCGGCATTGGCCGAGGCCTCGGCGCCCTCGTCGTCGTCACCGTCACCGTGGTCGTCGTCCTCCGCAGCCCGGGCGGGGCGGGCGCGGCCCTTGCCGTTGGTGCTCGGCGCCGGCGCCTCGTCGGCGTGGTCGTCGCCACCCGCCGCATCGTGGGCACCCGCGGTCCCGCCATCGGCCGAGTCGCCACCGTCCGCGTCGCCGCTGCCGGTGTCGGCCGCCTCGACGGCCGCAGGCGCCTCGTCGGCGCCACCGTCCGCCGGGCCCCCGGCGGGCTCGGTGACCCCGGCCAGCTCGAGGATCAGGTCGATGATCTCGCCCTTGCGCGCCCGTGACCCGGGCTTGCCCCCCATCGCCTCGGCGATGGTCTGGAGCTCGTCGCGGTCCTTGCGCTCGAGCGCCGCTCGCTCGAGGTCCGTGGACTCCACGCTCATGGTTCCTTCTTTCACGCATCGGGGCCGACGCGGGCGACACGAGCCGCACGGTCCGGCAAGGGGGAGATCGCCGAGCGGGAGACCGCCACCGCGACCGCCGTGCGGCGACACGCCCGGGCCTCGGGAGGAGAGGTCGGCACCGGGTGGTGGAACGGGTCCGTCATCGACGGCCCGACCACGATACCAGTTGTCCCTCCCGGGGCCAGATGGCGCCCGACCGCAGGCGTCCGGCCCGAAATGGGCGGGCACGCGCCCCGCCCGGCCGCGAGACTCGGTCCCGTGGGGGAACGCACGGACGCTCCGGTGCTGGAGGCACGCGGCCTCGTGAAGGTCTACAAGCGCGTCCGTGCGGTCGACGGGGTCAGCCTCGTCGTCGCCCCGGGCGAGCGCCTCGGGCTGCTCGGCCCGAACGGCGCCGGCAAGACCACCACGCTGCTCATGCTGCTGGGCGCGATCACGCCCGACGAGGGCACCGTCACGATCGCCGGCCACCGCCTGCCCCGCCATCGCAGCCGGGCCATGCAGCACGTCGGCTTCGCGGCCGGCTACCTGCCCCTGCCCGACCGCCTGCGGGTGCGCGAGGTGCTCGGGATCTTCGGCCGCCTCTACGGGCTCGACGACCCGTTCCCCGCGGCCGACGCCGCCCTCGACCGCTTCGGCGTCCGTCACCTCGCCGGCGCCATGTGCATGGAGCTCTCCTCGGGCCAGCGCACGATCGTCGGCATCGCCAAGGCGATCATGCACCACCCCCAGCTCCTCGTCCTCGACGAGCCCACCGCGTCGCTCGACCCCGACGTGGCCCTTCGGGTGCGCACCGGCCTGCAGAGCCTGAGCGACGACGAGGGCATCGCCCTGCTCGTCACCAGCCACAACATGGTCGAGGTGGAGGAGCTCTGCGAGCGGGTCGTGTTCGTCCAGGGCGGCCGCGTCGTCGCGGACGGCACCCCCGCCGAGATCGCCGGCGACGGCTCGCTGGAGGAGTTCTTCCTCGCCCTCGCCCGCAACGACGAGCTCGACAGCATCGGCACGTACCGGGGCGCCGGCGGCCACGTCGCCCCCCACGACGACGAAGGCTCGGCCCGCGCATGAGCGCCCCCACCGACGACCGCCTCGGGCTCGCCGGGATCCATCCCCGCCGGTGGACCCGGATCAAGGCCATCGCGATCCGCCACGCGTACGTGCTGCGCCGCAGCCCCCACCGATCGTTCGACGTGTTCGTCTGGCCGGTCGTCGACGTCCTGCTGTGGGGATCGCTCGGCGTGTTCGTCACCCGCCAGGGCCAGGCCGGTCAGGCCGGCGCCGAGTACCTGCTGGCCGGGATCCTGCTCTTCCACGTGCTGTACCAGAGCCAGATCGCGCTCTCGACCGGCTTCCTCGAGGAGGTCTGGTCGCGCAACCTCCTCAACTTCATGACGACGCCCTGCAACGAGTGGGAGTACGCCGCCGGCGTGGCCCTGTTCGGCCTGGCCAAGGTGGCCACCGGCCTGGCCGTGGTGTTCCTCGCCGCCTTCGGCTTCTACGCGTTCTCGATCTTCGACGTGGGCTGGGCGCTGATCCCGATCGGCAGCGTGCTGCTCATCGCCGGCTGGTCGATCTCGCTGTTCGTCATCGGCCTGGTCCTGCGCTTCGGCCAGAGCGCCGAGGTCATGGCCTGGGGGATCCTCTTCGTCGTGATGCCGCTGTCGGGCATCTTCTACCCGGTCGACGCGCTGCCGGCGATCCTCCAGCCGATCTCGGTGGTGCTGCCCACGACCCACGCGTTCGCCGCGGTGCGCACCGTGCTCGACGGCGACCCGATGCCGTGGGACCAGCTCGCCATCGCCGCGGCCGGCTGCGTCGGTGTCGCCCTCGTCGGCCTCTGGTTCGTCACCCACATGCTGAAGACCTTCCGCCAGCGCGGCTACATCACCCGCTTCAGCTGACGCCCTCGCGGCGCGGCGACACGGGATCGGTGACCGAGCCTCGGCGCAGGGTCGCAGCAGCGCGGCCACGTCTCGGCACGGTTCGGGCAGCCGCGGCTGGGGCGGAGGGCCCGCGGTCGGCGCCGCCGCATAGGTATGTGACCGAGATCACCGTCGGCGGGTGACCTTCGGCCCTGCGCGGTCGAGACACGCGGCGCGAGGGTCGGGTGAAGAGAACGGAACGGGCGGTGATCGCGATGCTGCGACGACTCGTGGGTATGACGCTGGTGGCGGTGCTGGTCGGAGCGCTCCTGGTGGTGATGCCCGTGGCGGCGCAGGCGGCCCCTGCGGCCCCCCTCCCCCCGGTGTTCTCCCTCACGTGGGGCAGCTACGGGACCGGTGACGGGCAATTCAACGAGCAGCGCGGCGTCGCGACCGACAGCGCCGGGAGCGTCTACGTCACCGACTACTGGAACCACCGGGTCCAGAAGTTCTCGTCCTCCGGCACGTACCTCACCCAGTGGGGCGGCTACGGCAGTGGGCCCGGCCAGTTCAACCAGCCCTTCGGGGTGGCGACCGACAGCGCCGACAACGTCTATGTCGTCGACCAGTACAACAGCCGCGTCCAGAAGTTCTCCGCCGACGGCACCTACCTCACCGAGTGGGGAACCCAGGGCTTCGGTCCCGGCGAGTTCTACTGGCCCTCGGCGGTGGCGACCGACGCCGCCGACAACATCTACGTCGTGGATCTCTACAACAACCGGGTCGAGAAGTTCACCTCGGATGGCACCTTCCTGACCCAGTGGGGCACCTACGGCTCCGAGAATGGCCAGTTCTTCCACCCCGAGGCGGTGGCGATCGACGGCGCCGGGAACGTCTACGTCACCGACACCTACAACCGGGTCCAGAAGTTCACCGGTGACGGCACCTACCTCACCCAGTGGGGCACCTACGGCTCCGGCGACGGCCAGTTCGACGACGCGGTCGGGGTGGCGACCGACAGCGCCGGCCACGTCTACGTCGCCGACAAGGAGAACAACCGCATCCAGGAGTTCACCGGCGACGGCACCTACCTCACCCAGTGGGGCACCTACGGCTCCGGCAACGGCCAGTTCTCCAACGAGTGGGGGCTGACGGTCGACGCCGCCGGCAACGTGTACGTCATCGACTCCGGCAATTCCAGGGTGCAGAAGTTCGTGCTGGCGGCGCCGGCGGTGTCGGTGGCGAAGTCGGCCGACGAGACGTCGGTGTCGGTGGGTGACACCATCCACCTGCACGTGGTGATCGAGAACACCGGAAACGTGCCGCTCACCGGGATCACCGTCGCCGACCCGGACGCCACCGGGTGCGCGGGTCCGGTGGCGGACCTCGCGGTGGGTGCTTCGCGCACCGTCGACTGCACTCACACCGCGCTCGCGGGCGACGTCCCCACCTACCGCAACACGGCCAGCGTGGAAACCGACCAGACCGGGCCGACCGACTCGAACACCCTCGAGGTCGCCGTCCTGGACACGACCGACCCGACGGTCGACCTGCGCACCCCCGCCGCCGACCAGGCCTTCACCCTCGGCGCCGCCGCCACCGCCGACTACAGCTGCGACGACACCGGCGGCTCCGGGCTCGACACCTGCACCGGCACCATCGCCGACGGCGACCCCATCGACACCACCGCCCTCGGCACCTACACCTTCACCGTCACCGCCACCGACCACGCCGGCAACGAAACCACCGTCACCCACACCTACCGCGTCGTCGGCCTCCCCGCCCACAACGGCCGCATCGCCTTCGTGTCGAACCGGGACGGCGACGACGAGATCTTCACCATGAACGTGGACGGCTCGGGCCAGACCCAGCTCACCCACAACACGGTCAGCGACAACGACCCGGCCTGGTCCCCCGACGGCACCCGCATCGCGTTCACCAGCACCCGCGACGGCAACCCCGAGATCTACGCCATGAACGCCGACGGCACCGGCGTCGCCCGCCTCACCACCGATCCCGAGGTCGACCGGCACGCGGCGTGGTCGCCCGACGGCACGCGCATCGCGTTCTCGAGCCGCCGCGACGGCAACTGCGCCGGCAGCCCCGTCTCGTGCGACGAGATCTACGTGATGGATGCGGACGGCACGGGTCAGACGCGGCTCACCACCGCCTACAACTACGACAACTCGCCGGCCTGGTCGCCAGACGGCGCGCACATCGCCTTCACGGCAGCACGCGACGACAACGCCGAGATCTACGTGATGAACGCGGACGGCACCGGGCAGGCCCGCCTCACCAGCGAGCCCGCCAACGACCTGCAGCCCGCCTGGTCCCCCGACGGCACCCGCATCGCCTTCACCAGCGCACGCGACGGCAACGAGGAGATCTGGACCATGGGCGCGGACGGGAGCGCGGCCGTCCAGCTCACCGACTCCCCGACCAACAACGGCGGCCCGCGTGGTCACCGGACGGCCGGTTCATCGCCTTCGACACGAACCGCGGGCCCGCCCCCTTCGAGGTCTACCGGATGAACGCCGACGGCTCCGCGGAGACGAACCTCACCGTCACCATCGGACGAGACGACTACGCGCCCGACTGGCAGCCCGTCCGCGACGCCGAGGGCCCGACCATCACGATCACCACCCCCGCCGACGGCGACACCTACCTCCGAGGCGCCTCGGTGACCGCGGACTACGCCTGCTCGGACACCCCGGCCGGCGTCGTCGAGTGCACCGGGACGCTCGACGGCGGGGCCATCGCCGACGGCGACCCGCTGGACACCACCACGCTCGGCGAGCACACCTTCACGGTCACGGCCACGGACAACGCCGGCAACACCGCCGCACGCACCCACCACTTCACGGTGGTGCGGGCGGGCGAGCTCGCCGGGACGGTCACCGAGACGGGCACCGGCACCCCGCTCGAGGGCACCTGGGTGATCGTGCTGCAGGCGGCGGACTACGGCCTGGTGGGTGGCGCCGAGACCGCCGCGGACGGGACCTGGTCGCTGCGGGTCGACCCCGGCGACTACCACCTCGAGTTCGTCGATCCGGCCCTGTCGCATGTGATCGAGTGGTACGACGGCCACGGCTACCGGGACCTCGCGCAGGCCGACACGGCCAGTGCCACCGCGGGCGCCACCACGACCGTCGACGCCGACCTGGTCGACCCCACCGGCGCGGTCTCGGGCACGGTCACCGAAACGGGCACCGGCACCCCCCTCGCCGATGCCGTCGTGGCCGTGCTGCCGGCAGGGGTGTCCCACCCGCTGGCCGCGACCTCCACGGACGCCGACGGGCACTACCGGCTCACCGGCCTGCCGCCCGGCGCCTACCTCGTCGTGTCTGCCTTGGCCCAGGGGACCCACGCAGCCACGTTCTTCGGTGACACGATGGATGCGGACGCCGCCACCCCCCTCATGGTCACCGCCGGCACCACTTCGTCCGGGACCGACATCGCGATGGCCCCCAACGAGGCCGACCCCCTGGCCGGGTCGGTGACCGGCACCGTGACCGACGACGTCACCGGCGACCCCGAGCCCGGCGTCCTCGTCGGCGCCATGCGGGCCAGCGACGTCCGGTTCACCGCCGCGACCTTCACCGACGCGTCGGGCCGCTTCGTCCTCGGCGTCGACGGCGGCGACTACTACGTCGAGTTCTTCGACCTCGACACCGGCCACCGGTTCGAGTGGTACGACGACCAGCAGGACCCCGCATCGTTCGCCGACCTCACCACCGTGGCCGCCGGCAGCACCGCCGACGCCGCCCTCACCCCCCTCGAGGGGCGGATCGCCGGCGCGGTGACCGAGGACGGCACGGGTGCCCCCCTCGGCGGTGTCTGGGTCGCGCTCATGGGCTATGCCACCGGGCAGCCCGTGGCCGGCGCCGTCACCGCCGCCGACGGCACCTACGCCATGCCCGCCGTCGACATCGGCGACTACTACGAGGTCTTCATCGACCCCACTGGCGCCCACGCACTCGAATTCAACGACGATGCCCCCGACATGGGCACCGCCACGCCCGTCACCATCACCGGCGGCCACGTCACCACCATCGACGCCGCCCTCGCCGCCAGCTGAGCCATCACCACGGGAGGTCCCCGTGGCCGAAACCTGGTCCGATCTTCGGCCCCGGTTCGACTATCGGCCGAGCAGGCGGGGCAGGAGTTGGTGGCCGGGGAGGGCGCCGGCGTCGGCGGCGCCCTCCTCGGTGTACACCCCGCCCGGGCCGTCGACCCGACTGTCGACCAGCAGGTAGGGCACCGGATCCGGGGTGTGGGTCTTCAGCTCGATGGGGGTGGCGTGGTCGGGCAGGAGCAGCAGGCGCCAGTCCCCCAGGTCGTCGAGGCCGGCCACGAGATCCGTGAGGATGCGCCGGTCCCAGTTCTCGAGGGCCCGCACCTTCTCCGCGTGGTCGCCGGCGTGGCCGGCCTCGTCGGTGGCCTCCACGTGGACGATGAACAGGTCGGCGCCGGCGGCGAGGCCGGCGAGGGCGGCGTCCCGCTTGCCCTCGTAGTTCGTGTCGTACCAGCCCGTGGCGCCCTCGACCTCGACGATCTCCATCTCGGTGAGCACGCCGAGGCCCCGCACGAGGTCGACCGCGGTGACGAGACCCGCCTGCACGCCGAACGCGTCGCGGAACGGGGTCATCTGCGGCTGGGGGCCCTGACCCCAGAGCCAGACCTGGTTGGCCGTCACCGGGGAGCCGTCGGCCTTGGCCCCGGCGAGGACCTCTCGTGAGGCGTCCATGACCGCCTGGAGCTTGGCCGCGGCCGGGCCCGACGGCCAGATCGCGGGCTTGTCGGTGAGGTCGTGGGGCGGGACGCACTCGGCGTCGGCCCACGCCTTCGGCGCCACGACGATGTGGCGGTACTGGACGCCCGGGTGGAAGGCGATCTCGTCGGTGCCGAGCTCGGCCTGGAGGCGGGCGACGACCGCGGCGGCGTCCTCGGTGCTCGGGTGCCCGCCGGCGAAGTCGACCATGGTGCCGTCGTCGCCGACGGTCACGAGGTTGCAGCGGAAGGCGACCTGATCGGGGTCGAGGCGCAGGCCCAGGGCGGCAGCCTCGATCGGGGCCCGGCCGGTGTGGAAGCGGGCGGGGTCGTAGCCGAAGATCGACATGTTGCCGACGTCGCTGCCGGGGGGCATCCCGGCCGGGATCACCGCGGCGAGGCCCACCTCACCGCGGGCGGCGAGGGCGTCCAGCGTCGGGGTGTGGGCCGCCTGCAGCGGCGTCTTGCCGCCGAGGGCCGCCACCGGCTCGTCCGCACACCCGTCGGGCACGCACACCACGTACTTCACGAGAGCTCCGCCTTCCCGGGACACGCCTGCATGCCGCCATCTTGCCCGCTCACGGGCGGGGTGCCTCAGCCGAGGACGGCGGTGGCGAGCAGGTGGTCACGCACGGCGTCGACGTCGTTGGGGAGCGTCTCGTAGCGCTCGGGGCGCTCGAAGAGGTCGCGCAGGTGGTCGGGCAGCTCGGGGCGGATCCCCGTGGCCTGCTCGACCGCGTCGGGGAACTTGGCCGGGTGGGCCGTGGCCAGCGCCACCATCGGCACCGCCGGGTCCCGGCGGCAGGCTCTCGCGGCGCCCACGCCGACGGCGGTGTGAGGGTCGATCAGGACGTCGTCGTGCTCGTACTCCGAGGCGATGACCGCACGGGTCTGCTCGTCGTCGAACCGGGCGCCGGCGAAGACCTCGGCCACCTGGGCGAGGCGCTCGGTGCCGATCGTGACGGAGCGCTCGGTCCGGAACTCGTCCATGAGCGCCGCGATGCCCGCGCCGTCGCGGCCGTAGAGCTCGAAGAGCAGGCGCTCGAGGTTGCTCGACACCTGGATGTCCATGCTCGGGCTGATGGTGGGCTCGACGTCGCGCATCTCGAGCGCGCCCGAGCCGAGGAAGCGGAAGAGGATGTCGTTCGCGTTGGAGCCGATCACGAGCTGCGGGATGGGCACGCCCATGCGGCGGGCGGCGTAGCCGGCGAAGACGTTGCCGAAGTTGCCCGTGGGCACGGAGAACGAAACGGGCGTGCCGTGGCCCACCCGGGCCGCGGCGCGGACGTAGTAGACGATCTGGGCCATCACCCGGGCCCAGTTGATGGAGTTCACCGCGGACAGGTGCAGCTTCTCGCGGGTGGCGGGGTCGTTGAACAGCGCCTTCACGAGGTCCTGGCAGTCGTCGAAGGTGCCCTCGACGGCGAGGTTGTGCACGTTGGGCGACTGGACCGTCGTCATCTGGCGGCGCTGCACCTCGGACACGCGGCCGGCGGGGTGGAGGATGAAGATCTCGATGCCGTCGCGGTCGCGGCAGGCCTCGATGGCGGCCGACCCGGTGTCGCCGGACGTGGCCCCCACGATCGTGACCCGCTCGCCCCGCTTGGCCAGCTCGTGGTCGAAGAGCCGCCCCACGAGCTGCAGGGCGACGTCTTTGAAGGCGAGGGTCGGGCCGTGGAAGAGCTCGAGCAGCCAGAGCCCGTCGTGCAGTCGGTAGAGCGGGGTGACCTCGGGGTCGTCGAAGGTGGCGTAGGACGCCCGCACCAGCTCGGCGAACTCGTCGCGCTCGTACTCGCCCTCGACGAAGGGCCACATAACCTCGACGGCCACCTCCGCGTAGGGCCGGTCGGCGAGCGACGCCAGCCCGTGCGGCAGCTTGGGCCAGGCCTCGGGCACGTAGAGCCCACCGTCGGTGGCGAGGCCGGCGAGGAGCGTGTCGGCGAAGCGCAGGGTGGGCGCGGCGCCGCGGGTGGAGACGTAGCGCACGGGCTCAGGCGTCCCCGATGACGCGGAGCACGCTGCCGACCTTGCCCACCACGTCGAGCTGCTTGAGGTCGTGCAGGGTGGCGGCCACGTCGCGCTCGAAGGCCTCGTGGGTGATGAAGATCAGGCGCGCCTCGTCGCCGAGCCCCTCCTGCTCCATCGAGCGGATCGACACGCCGTGCTCGCCGAACACGCCCGCCACCGTGGCCAGCACGCCGGGACGGTCGAAGACCTCGACGTTCAGGTAGTAGCCCGAGCGCACCTCGTCGATGGGGCGGATGCGGGCCGGGCCGAGGCGGCCGATGTGGGCGCTGGAGCCCTTGCGCAGGTTCACCGCGGCGTCGATCAGGTCGCCCAGCACGGCGCTGGCCGTGGGGAAGCCGCCGGCGCCGCGGCCGTAGAGCATCAGCTCGCCGATCGCGTCGCCCTCGATGAACACGGCGTTGAAGCTCTCGCGCACCGAGGCCAGCGGGTGGGCGGCGGGGACCATGGCGGGGTGGACCCGCACCGCGATCTCGCCGTCGACGTCCTCGACCACCGCGAGCAGCTTCACCACGTAGCCGAGGTGGCGGGCGAAGTCGATGTCCGCCGCGGTGATCCCCGAGATGCCCTCGTGGTAGACGTCGCCGGCGACCACGCGGGCGCCGAAGGCGATCATGGCGATGATGGCGGCCTTGGCGCCGGCGTCGAAGCCCTCCACGTCGGCGGTGGGGTCGCGCTCCGCGAAGCCCAGGCTCTGGGCCTCGGCGAGGGCCTCCTGGTAGGAGGCGCCCGCTTCGGTCATGCGGGTGAGGATGTAGTTGGTGGTGCCGTTGACGATGCCCATCACCCGGGTGATGCGCTCGCCGGCGAGCGACTCCCGCAGCGGGCGGATGAGGGGGATGGCGCCGGCCACGGCCGCCTCGAACAGCACGTCGACCCCGGCGGCGTCGGCGGCGTCGAAGATCTCGGCGCCCATGCTGGCCAGCAGCTCCTTGTTGGCGCTGACCACGGGCTTGCCCGCCTTCAGAGCGTCGAGGGTGAGGGTGCGGGCGGGCTCGATGCCGCCGATGACCTCGACCACGAGGTCGACCTCGGGGTCGTCCACCACGCCGCCGGCGTCGTGGGTGACGACGTGGTCGGGGAGCTCGACCGGGCGGGCCTTGGCCAGGTTGCGCACCGCCACCCGGGTGACCTCGAGGCGCAGGCCGGTGCGGGCGGCGATGTCGTCGCCGCGGTCCTCGATGAGCTGGATGAGGGCCGCCCCGACGTTGCCGCAACCGAGGACGCCGACCCGGACCGTTGATTCGTCCACCCCGCCACGGTAGTGGCTGACCCCCGGCGTTCCCGCCCGCGTTCGGGGCCGCGTTCCGGCCCGCGTCCCGGGCCGCGCTCCCGTGGGCGGACGGCGGCGCGTTCCGGCCGGGCGGCGGGAGGTCCCCCGGCCACGACGACCCCCACCCGTACACTTCCGGCGATGGCTGAGGCGGTGGCGCCCCGGGTCCGGCCGCCGCTACGGGCGTGGCCCCGCCGCGGTGTGGCCCTCGTGCGCCACGGCGTCGAGCGCCTGGGGCCGCCGCAGGTCGTGCTCGCCCTCGCCATCGGGGTCTTCGCCATCGTCTTCGGGCGCCTGGTGGTCCTGCGCCACGAGCGCTTCGGCACCTTCGACTTCGACCTCGGCATCTACGACCAGGCGGTCTGGCTGCTGGCCCACGGCCACGGCTTCGACACCGTGCGGGGCCTCGGCGTGTTCGGCAACCACGTCAACCTGGCCTTCTACCTGCTCGTCCCCTTCTACTGGCTGGGCGCCGGCCCGAACTTCCTGAACCTGGTGATGGTGGCCGCGGTCGGTGCCGCCGCCGTGCCCGTCTTCCGGCTCGGGCGGATCTGGTTGCGGGACGACTGGCACGCCCTCGTCCCCGCCCTCGCCTTCCTCCTGCACTTCACGAGCCAGTGGATGGTGCAGGAGACGTTCCACGCCGAGGTCGTGGCCCTCTTCCCGTTCTTCATGGCCTACCTCGCCGCGACGGAGTCCCGCTGGCGCGCCTACGCGCTCTGGATGGTCTTCGCGGTGGCGTGGAAGGAGGACATCGCGCTCGCCACGACGGTGGTGGGCCTCCTCCTCGTGGTGCGGGGCCACCGCTCGGGCGACCGCTCCGCGCGTCGGGCCGGCGTCTGGACGGTGGTGGCGTCGCTCGGCTGGTTCCTGCTCTGCACCCGCCTGATCATCCCGGCCTTCAGCCCCGGCGGCGTGTTCTACGAGGACTTCTTCGGCCCGCTCGGCGACTCACCCTGGGCGCTGGCCGACACCGCGCTCACCAACCCGACCGCCGTCACCCGCCAGCTCGACCACGCCAACGCCCTCGGGTACGTCCGCGACCTGCTCACGCCCTACGGCTTCACCCCGCTGCTGGCCCCGGCGGTGCTGCTGATCGGGCTGCCGCAGGCCCTCGTCAACCTGCTGTCGGGCAACGGCTTCACCTGGAGCCTGCGCTTCCACTACGCCTCGATGCCCCTCGCCGGCGCCACCCTCGCCATGGTCGAGGGGATCGGCCGGCGGGCCTCGATCGCGCTGCGCCGCTTCCTGCTGGGGCTGGTGGCAGCGTGCGCCCTGGCCACCACGGCGATGTGGGGCATCTCACCGATCAGCACCTACTACGACCAGGGGTTCTGGCCGCTCACCCCCATCGAGCGCCAGGACGAGCTCGAGCGGGCGGTGAACACGCCGCCCGACGACGCCTCGGTGGCGGCCACCTACCTGCTCGTCCCCCACCTGACCCACCGGCGGAACATCTACTCGTTCCCGAATCCCTGGCAGCCCCAGAACTGGGGCGTGAACAACGAGCGTCAGCACGACCCCGCCGACGTGGACTGGCTGGTGATCGACCGCCTCAGCCTGAGCCCCGAGCTGGCCGAGAAGCTCCAGGAGATCCTCGACACCGAGGACTGGGTCATCGTCGAGGCCCAGGACGACCTGCTGGTCGCCCACCGCCGCGGCGCCCCCACCCGCTGATCCTCCGTTCCTCCAGCAGGAACGCGAGGTACCACCTTCCGTTTCTGCTGGAGGAATGAGAGGCGGTCAGGCGAGGTCGGTGCGGAGGAGGTCCTCGTAGGTCTCGCGGCGGACCACCAGGCGGGCCTCGCCGCCGCGGCAGAACACGACCGGCGGGCGGGGCAGCTTGTTGTAGTTGGACCCCATGGAGTGGCCGTAGGCGCCGGTGACCGGGGTGGCGAGCACGTCGCCGACGGCGAGGTCGGCGGGGACCGCGGCGTCGCGCACCAGCACGTCGCCCGACTCGCAGTGCTTGCCCACGACCGTGACCGTGCGGGGGCGCTCGGCGAGGGTCGCCCGGGGCAGGAAGGCCTCGTAACCGCTGCCGTAGAGTGCCGGCCGGGGGTTGTCGATCATGCCGCCGTCGACGGCGACGTAGGTGCGCACGCCGGGCACCTCCTTGACCGTGCCCACCCGGTAGAGGGTGACGGCGGCCTGGGCCACGATGGCCCGGCCGGGCTCGGCGACCGGTCGGGCGATGAGGCCGGCCTCGGCGCAGGCCTGGTGGACCGCCTTGGCCCAGTCGGCGATGGTCGGCGCCGACTCGCCCACGACGTAGGGGACGCCCAGCCCGCCGCCGATCGAGAGCTCGGGGAGGCCGAGGGGCGCCACGAAGGGGGCCAGGACCTCGACGGCCTCGGCGAAGAAGTCGGCCACGAACACCTGGCTGCCGATGTGGGCGTGCACGCCGACGAGCTCCATGGCGTCGGAGCCCGACGCCCGGATCACCGCGGCGGCGGCGTCGCCCGAGGCGAGCCCGAAGCCGAACTTCGAGTCCTGCTGGCCGGTGCGGATGTACTCGTGGGTGTGGGCCTCGATCCCCGGCGTTACCCGGATCAGCACCTTGGGGACGGCGGCGCCGGCGGCGACGAGGGCCTCGATGCGGTCCATCTCGTCGAACGAGTCGACCACGATGCGGCCCACGCCGGCCTCGATCGCGCCGTGGAGCTCCTCGACGGACTTGTTGTTGCCGTGCAGGACGATGCGCTCGGCGGGCACGCCGGCGGCAAGCACCACGAAGAGCTCACCGCCGCTGGCGACGTCGATGTGCATGCCCTCCTCGTGGGCGAGGCGGGCCATGGCGGTGCAGAGGAAGGCCTTGGCCGCGTAGGCCACGCCGTCGCCGAAGGCGGCGACCGCCTCACGGCAGCGGGCCCGCAGGTGGTCCTCGTCGTAGACGAAGAGCGGGGTGCCGAACTCCTCGGCCAGGTCCAGCACGTCGCAGCCGCCGATCGACAGGCGGCCGTCGGCGCCCACCACCGCGTTCTCGGGCAGCAGGTGCCGGGGCAGCGCGGTCACGCCACCCCCCGAATCCATCGTTCTGGGACCACGGGAGCGTCACCGGTGCCACGAGCGTGTACCCAGAACGAGGAAATCGCCGTCACATCGACTCCGGGGCCGACACGCCGAGCAGGTCGAGGCCGATGGCGAGGCCGACGGCGGCGGCCTCGACCAGCCACAGCCGGGCCTGGGTCAGCTCGGGGGCGACGCCCTCCCCCATCACGTAGCAGTCGTGGTAGAAGCCGTGGAACCGGCCGGCCAGCTCCCGCACCCACGTCGTGATCTGGTGGGGCGCCCGGGCGTTGCACGCCGTGGCGACAGTCTCGGGCAGCTCGGACAGGCTGCGCAGCACGTCGAGCTCCCGCTCGTGGGTCAGCAGCGACAGGTCGACGTCGGCCAGCGGTGCCCGCTCGACACCGCGCTCGGCCGCGACCCGGCCGATGGAGTGGATCCGGGCGTGGGCGTACTGGACGTAGAAGACCGGGTTCTCCATGGCCTGGCTGGCCACCACGTCGAGGTCGAAGTTCTGCCGGGTGTCGATCGACTGGAGCAGGAAGGTCAGCCGGGCCGCGTCGGGGCCCACCTCGTCGAGCACCTCGGCGAGGGTGATCAGGTCGCCGGAGCGCTTCGAGAGCCGCACCGGCTCGCCGTCGCGCAGGAGGTTGACCAGCTGCACGATGGGCACCTCGAAGGCGTCGGGATCGTGGCCGAGGGCCTCGAGCGCCGCCTTCATCCGGGGCACGTAGCCGTGGTGGTCCGATCCCCACACGTCCACGAGCAGGGCGAAGCCCCGGGCCAGCTTGTCCCGGTGATAGGCGATGTCGGGCAGCAGGTAGGTGTACTCGCCGTCCGACTTCACGAGCACCCGGTCCTTGTCGTCCCCGAAGTCGGTGCTGCGCAGCCAGGTGGCACCGTCCTCGTCGAACACCACGCCGCGGGCCCGCAGGTCGTCGAGCGTGGCGGTGATCGCGCCGGATTCGACCATCGACTTCTCACTGAACCAGGTCTCGAACGACACGTTCACCCGCTCGAGGGTGGCGCGCTGGTCGGCGATGGCCCGCGCCTCGCCCCACTCGACGGGGTCGGCGTCGTCGGGCAGCTCGGCGGCCCACTCCTTGATGTACTCGCCCCGGTAGCCGTCCTCGGGGACGTCCTCGCCGGCCTTGCGGGCGGCGAGGGAGGCCCCGAAGAGCTCCATCTGGACGCCCCGGTCGTTGATGTAGAACTCGCGGTGGACCTCGTAGCCACACCGCTCGAACAGGCGCGCCAGCGAGTCGCCGTAGGCCGCGCCCCGGCCGTGGCCGGCGTGGACCGGGCCGGTCGGGTTGGCGCTGACGAACTCGACGTTGACCTTGGCCCCGCCGCCGAGGTCGGGGCGCGCGAAGCCGTCGACGCCGGCGGTGACGACGTCGGCGAGGATCTCGTGCAGCCACGTGTCGTGGAGCCGGAAGTTCACGAAGCCGGGGCCGGCGATCTCCACCCCGGCGACGTGCGCCGGCGGGTTCGCCTCGAGAACGGCGACGAGCTCGCCGGCCAGCTCCCGGGGGTTGCGGCCGGCCGCCTTGGCGGTGGCCATGGCCACGTTGCTCGACCAGTCCCCGTGCTCGCGGCGGGCGGGGCGCTCCAGGGCGATCCCCGAGGCCGGGGGCTCGACCCCGACCTGGGCCAGGGCGCCGCCCAGCGCCTCCGTCAACGACTCCCTGATGCCGGCCACGAGCCATCTTGGCCGCACCGCACCCGGAAACGACAAAAGGATTGAGCGGATGGGCCGTCGTAGGGTGCCGACGGTGAGGATCGGCGACCCGCCCCGTTGGCGCATCGAGGGCGACGGTGGGCGGGTCGCGCTGGGGCCGATGGCCCGCTGGCAGATCGTGCCGAGCGATCCGGCGCAGTGCGAGGACCCCGACGCACCCGCCCTCGGCTTCGAGGCGACGTTCGACGAGGGTCCCGGGTGGGCGCAGCTGTCGGCCCGGGTCCGCAACGACGAGGACCGCCCCGTCGCCCTCGAGCGACTCGTGCTGTTCGACGGGCCCCTCCGGGTCGGCGAGGACCCCCGCCGCTGGCGGATCTACCGCAACGGCTACCAGTCGTGGTCGGGGACGTGGACCATCGGCGTCGACGAGCGCGACCGCGACCTGCCCACCGCCGTCGCCCGCGGTGCGGTGACGGATGCCCGCCACCCCGCGCCCCGGGGCAAGGGCCACGTGCGGTCGGATGCGCTCACCGCCGTGGTCGACCCCGTGAGCGGCGACGCCGTCGCCGTCGGCTTCACCACCCTCGCCGACGCCTTCGGGTTCGTCGAGGTCGTGGCGCCGGGCGGCGAGGACCCGCGGCTCTCCGCGTGGGTGGACCTCGACGGCACGGTGCTCCCCCCGGGCGAGTCGACGCCGTGGTTCACGGTGCTCGTGGCCGAGGAGCACGGTGGGTCGGCGCCGGGAACCCGGGCGCTGCGGCGGGTGGCCGAGGCCGCCGGTGCGGCCATGGGCGCCCGGACGGGCGACGGCCACCACCCCGCCGGTTGGTGCTCGTGGTACTTCTACTTCACGAAGGTCACCGAGGCCGACGTGCGCGAGAACCTGGCCGTGCTGGCCGCCGACGGGCGCGACGGGCCGACCTTCGGCTGCGAGTACGTCATGGTCGACGACGGCCACCAGGCCGCGATCGGCGACTGGCTCACCACGAACGACACGTTCCCCAGCGGGATGGCGGGGCTCGCCCGGTCGATCACCGACGAGGGCTTCGACGCCGGCATCTGGTGGGCGCCCTTCCTCGCCTCCTCGCGCTCGCAGGTCGCCGCCGAGCACCCCGACTGGCTCGTGCGGGACCGGCGGGGCCGGCCCATCCTCGGCCTGCTCAACCCGGGGTGGGGCCTCACGACGCCGATGCGGGTGCTCGACACGACCCACCCCGAGGTGCTCGACCACCTACGCCACGTGGCCGCCACCATCGGCCACGAGTGGGGCTACGCCATCCAGAAGCTCGACTTCCTCTACGCCGCCGCGCTGCCCGGCGTGCGCCACGACCCCGATGCCACCCGGGCCCAGTCGCTGCGGCGGGGGCTCGAGGCCGTGCGGGCGGGTGCCGGCGACGACGCCTTCCTGCTCGGGTGCGGCTGCCCGCTGGGGCCGGCGGTGGGCGTGGTCGACGCCATGCGGATCGGCGCCGACGTGACCCCGTCGTGGACGAGCCTGGTCGGCCGCACCGTCGGCCGGAACCGCCACGGCTTGTCCACCTTCCACGCCCTGCTCAACACCCTGACCCGCTCGGTGCTCGACAGCGCCTGGTTCCTGAACGACCCCGACTGCCTGATGGTCCGCGACGCCGACACCCGCCTCGACGAGGACGAGGTGCGCCTGCTGGCGACCGTCTTCGCCATGACCGATGGGATGCTCGTGCTCTCCGACCGGCTCGACCGGCTGCCGGCGGCCCGGCGGGCGCTCGTCGCGAACGCCCGGGCGCTCACGGGTGGCACGCCCGAGGTCGTCGACCTCTTCGAGCGGGCCCTGCCCGAGCTGCTCGTCAGCCGCCACGCCGACGGCCGGGTCGACGTCGGCCTGCTCAACCTCACCGACCGCCCCCGGCCCGGCGTGGTCGACCTCACCCGCCTCGGCCTGGCCGACCGGGTGGCGCCGGGGACCACCGCCCTCACGGAGCACTGGAGCGGCCGCCCCGTCGACGTGCGGGGCACCCTGGTGGACGTCGGCGTGCTCCCCCGCCACTCGGCCCGGGTCGTCCGCCTGGAGGCCTGATCGACGCGACCGACGCGACGCCGGCGCTCGCTCGCCCGCGCCACCCCCAACGCGGGATCTCCTGTTGAGAAACCCCCGTATCGGGGGTTTCTCACCAAGAATTCCTTGTCGTCAGAGGCCGGGGGGGCGGTTGGTGTAGCGGCGGGCCGAGGGGGACCAGAACCAGCCGCCGCCGGCGCGGGTGCCGCCGTCGACGGGGATGTTGTGGCCGGTGACGAACGATGACTGGTCGGAGGCGAGGAAGAGCGCCACCCGGGCCTGGTCCTCGGGGACGCCGACCCGGCCCACCGGGGCCCACGCCTCCCACAGGGGGTCGTCGGCGTCGCCGGCGGCCTCGTAGTCGACCTGAGCGGTCTGGGTGAGGTCGGGGCCGATGCCGTTGACCCGGATGCCGTGGCGGCCGACGGCGACGGCGAGGTCGGTGGTGAACGCCGCCACCGCCGCCTTCATGGCGCCGTAGACCGGATCGCCGGGGTAGCCCCGCATCCCCTCCACCGAGTGCACGTTGACGATGGCGCCCGACCGGGCCGCGACCATCGCATCGAGGAAGGCCCGGGTCACGGCGAAGACGTGGAGCAGGTTCACCTCGTACTGCGCCTGCCACGACTCGGGGCCCGACCGGGAGAACGGGGTGAACGGCCGGTAGTCGCCGACGTTGTTCACCAGCACGTCGACACGGCCGTGGTGGTCGAGCACGCCGGCGGCCAGCGCCGCCACCCCGTCGGCGTCGCGCACGTCGACCACGTGGGCCCGGGCGATGCCACCCGCGGCCTCGATCCCGGCGACGGTGGCCGCGGCCGCCTCCCCGTCGACGTCCGCGAGCTCCACGAGCGCCCCGTGGGCGGCGAACAGCCGCGAGATGGCGCCGCCGATGCCGCCGGCCCCGCCGGTGACGACCGCGACCCGTCCGTCGAGCAACCGGTTGGCGTCGTCGATCGCCGGCGGTCCTGCGGTCGGCGGCCCTGCGGTCGGTGTCATGGACCGCCACCTCCGACACGGACGGGATCTACGGCCGGGATCTGTGGCGCCCTCGGCAGGACTCGAACCTGCGCACACGCCTCCGGAGGGCGATGCTCTATCCGCTGAGCTACGAGGGCAGGGTGACGACTCTACCGCGGGCGGGGCGTGGTCCCGAAGGTGGTGCCGCAGGTGGTGCCGAAGGTGGTACCGATCACTCGCAGTCGATGCCGTCGGCCGCGGGGTCGCCGGCGCTGTGGCCGATGGTGGTCGACGTGGTGGAGGTCGACGACGGGGTCGAGCCGTCGCCGGCCTGCGCCGCGGCGTCGGTGGGGGCCGGCGGGCGGGCGGCCTGCTGCACCGTGGTGAAGTCGGCACCCGTCACGAGGACCACCTGGTTCGGGTCGAGCGACTCGTCGGGGACCAGGGTGGCGCCGGCGGTGAGGTGGCGCGCCACCAGGTCGGCCGCCTTCTCCGAGCCCGGCGCGTAGTGCACCTCCGTGACGGCCACGGGCGCCCCCGCCGTGTCGGTGGTGCCGGCCGTGAACCCGCTGGCCACGAGGGCGTCGGACACGGCCTGCGCCTGCCCGTCGACCCCGCTGCCGTTGGCCACGTCGACCGTGACCATGGCCTCGGTCATGGCGTCGGGGTCGAGGCCGCGGAAGAGGTTGAGCACCGGCTGGGAGGCGGCCTCGTCGAGGGTGAGGACGGCGGCACCGCCGGGCGTGCGGTAGTCCTCGACCTCGAGGTTGTGGCGGGAGATGTCCTCGCTGTTGGTGTCGGAGAAGGCCTTGGCCAGCGACACCATGTCGTCGAAGGTGAAGCCCGGGTCGACGCCGACGTTGTCCACGCCCACGTTGATGAGGCGGTTGAGGTGGGCCGGGTTGGCCAGCTCGAGCGAGACGGCCTCGTCGACCGCGTTCACCACGAGGAGCTGCTGGCGGTTCATGCGCCCGAGATCGCCGGTGGGGTCGGACTCCCAGTCGCCCGACTCGGGGTCGTAGAACTGGAGGTGGCGGGCCCGGGCGTAGGCGAGCGCCTGGTCGGGGTTGAGGGTGACGCAGCCCTCGCCCTTGATGTCGAGGCCCGAGTTGCCGTCGCGCCAGGCGGTGTCGAAGTAGGTGGGCACCCCGCCGATGGCGGCCACGAGCTCGCGGAAGCCGGTGAAGTCGACCTCGACGTAGTGGTTGATGTCGAGCCCGAGGGTGGCTTCGACCGTCTCGATGAGCTGCTGGCGACCGCCGGCGAAGGCCTCGTTGATGCGGTGGTGCTCGTCGGGGTCACCACCCGGGATCGTCACCCAGAGGTCGCGGGGGACCGACAGCAGGTCGACGTGGCGGCTCGACGGGTCGACCCGGGCGACCATCATCGAGTCCGACCGTTCGCCACCCGACTCGCCGTTGAGGAACAGGTCGTTGCCGGGGGCGTCGGGGTCGATGTTCTCCCGGGAGTCGGAGCCCACGATGAGGAAGTTCTCCGGGGCACCGCGGGCGGCCTGCACGAGCTCGATCTCGTAGTGCTCGACCTGGTCGAACTTCCACGCGCCGTAGGCGAGCCCGCTGGCGGTGAGCGCGCACAGGAAGGCCACCACGACGCCCGTACCGATCACGATGCGCTGGGGCCAGGTGCGGCGCGACTTGGCGGCGCGGGCCGAGCGTCGGGCGGACATGACCGGAACAGGGTAACAATCCGTAACGGAACCGCAATGTCACTCCTGGGGGACGACCCCCGTCGCCGGGTAGAGGAGCCTCGGAGGGCTGCTCAGTCGGCGTTGGCGGCGGCGACCGCGGCGTCGACCGCGTCGACGAGGCGCTCGAGCAGGCCGGCGAGCTGGTGCAATTCGTCGGGCTCGAACCCGGCCAGCACGTCCCCGAAGAGGTGACGGCGACGTTCGTTCATGGCCGCGTGGGCGACCTCGCCGCGGCGGCTCATCCGCACCCGGACGCTGCGGGCGTCGTCGGGGTCGGGCTCGCGCTCGACGAAGCCCTGGTCGGCGAGCCGGGTGACCATGCGGGTGGCGGTCGAGGCGTCGACCCGCAGCGCGGCGGCGAGGTCGCGCATGCGTGAGGGGCCGTGCTGCACGAGCGCGTCGAGGGCGTCGACCTGGCCCATCTCGAGCTCGTCGCCGTAGAGGAGCTCCCGGAAGCGGGCCATCGACGCGCCTCGCCGCAGCTCGCGCCACGCCTCACCGACGCGCAGGCGATCGCGGACCAGCGCCTCGTCGCGGGTCGGGGTACGAGTTGGCGAGGTGCCCATGCACTTGTAGGATACAACCAATCTCCTTGCACACTACAAGTTTCTTCCGCGAGCGCCGATGACCACGCCTGCCACCCCCGCCAGCCCGACCCAGCTCACGCACCGCCAGATCCTCCTGGTGTTCAGCGGCCTGATGAGCGGCGTGCTGCTGGCGGCACTCGACCAGACCATCGTGTCGACTGCGCTGCCGACCATCGTCGGCGAGCTCGGCGGCATCGACCACCTCTCGTGGGTCGTGACCGCCTACCTGCTGACCTCGACCGCGAGCACGCCGCTCTACGGCAAGCTCAGCGACCTCTACGGCCGCAAGCAGATGTTCCAGGCCGCCATCGTGATCTTCCTGATCGGGTCGGTGCTGAGCGGGATCTCGCAGGACATGTTCCAGCTCGTCCTGTTCCGGGGCGTGCAGGGCATCGGCGCCGGCGGCCTCATGGCCATGGCCTTCGCCATCATCGGCGACATCATCTCGCCCCGCGAGCGGGGCCGGTACACCGGCTACCTCGGCTCGGTCTTCGCCGTCGCCAGCGTCGCCGGCCCGCTGCTCGGCGGCCTGTTCGTCGACCACCTGAGCTGGCGCTGGGTCTTCTACATCAACGTCCCCGTGGGCGCCGTGGCCCTGGTCATCACGGCCAAGGTGCTCGACCTGCCCTTCGCGGTGCGCCGCCACCGCATCGACTACGAGGGCGCGGCGCTGCTCGTGGCCGGCGTCACCTCCCTGCTGCTGGCCCTGGTGTGGGGCGGCAACGAGTACCCCTGGGGCTCGCCGGTGATCCTCGGCTCGGCCGCCGCCGGCGTGGTGCTGCTGGCCGGCTTCGTCCTCTGGGAGGGCCGTGCCGCCGAGCCGATCCTGCCGCTCCGCCTGTTCCGCAAGCCCGTGTTCCGGATGAGCGTGGTGCTGAGCTTCCTGGTGGGCATGGGCATGTTCGGCGGGATCATCTTCCTGCCGCTGTTCCTGCAGGTCGTCAACGGCGCCTCCGCCACGGACTCCGGCCTGCTGACCCTCCCGATGATGATCGGCATCATGACCACCTCGATCGGCTCGGGCCGGCTCATCACCCGTACGGGCCGCTACAAGGTGTTCCCCGTCGTCGGCTTCGCCGTCGCGTCCCTCGGCATGTGGATGCTCAGCCGCATGGACTCGGCCACGACGACCGTCTACAGCTCGCTCTCGATGTTCGTGTTCGGCCTGGGTATCGGCCTCATCTCCCAGGTGCTGATCCTGGCCATGCAGAACGAGTCCGACCCCGCCGACCTCGGCACCACCACCTCGTCGGCGACGTTCTTCCGCCAGATCGGCGGGTCGTTCGGCGTGGCCATCTTCGGCGCCGTGCTCACCGCCGGCATCACCCGCGAGCTGCCCCGGCTCCTGCCGGAGGGCACGCCCACGACCGGTGGTGGCGGCACGAGCTCGCTGCTGGCCAGCCCGGAGGCCATCCGGGCCCTGCCCACCGACATCCGCGAGGCCGTCGTCCAGGCGCTCACGCTGGCGATCCACGACGTGTTCCTGCTCGGCATGGCCGTGCTGCTCGTCGGGTTCGCGCTGGTGTGGTGGCTGAAGGAGCTCCCGCTCGGCGAGACCGCGGCCGTCGGCAACGAGGGTCCCGAGGGCGCCGCCGACGGCCCCGTCCTCGCCATCGAGCCGATCTGACGCCGCCGCGTCGGGAGGCTGCGCGGCGGAGCGGAGCGGCGCCGCCGACGAACCGGATGCCGAAGGCGCTCCGAGGGACGAGGAGCCGGTGTCAGGCCGGCTTGGGCTCCTTGGGGAGGCCGAGGACGCGCTCGCCGACGATGTTGCGCTGGATCTGGGCCGTGCCGCCCCAGATGGTCTCCGAGCGGCTGAAGAAGAACGACGACTGCAGCACGCTGGCCGGGTAGTGGGCGTTCGTCGGGCGCACGCCGTAGCCCGGCACCGACTCCTCCTCGTCCACGGTGCCGGTCAGGATCTGGCCGTCCATCCCGAGGATGTCGATGGCCAGCTCCATGACGTCGCGGTGGTACTCGGACCAGAACATCTTGTTGGTCGCGCCCAGCGCGGCGACGCCGAGGTCCTTCTTGGCCTGGACCACCGCGGTCAGGCTGCGGAGGCCGTTGATGCGCATGATCTGGACCTTCGACCAGGCGTGGGCGAGGCGCTGGCGCACGAGCGGGTCGTGGATGCGGCCGTTCTCCCGGGCCTTGTCCGTGATGATCTCGAGCTCCTTCTCGAAGCGGCGGTGGCCGGTGGTCGCCGACGTGCCCCGCTCGAAGCCGAGGGTGGTCATGGCCACCTTCCAGCCGTTGTTGACGCCGCCGACGACGTTCTCCTTCGGGCACCGGGCGTTGTCGAAGAAGACCTCGTAGAACTCGGCCGAGCCGTCGATCTGGTGGATCGGGCGGGCCTCGACGCCGGGCTGCTTCATGGGGACGAGCAGGTACGAGATGCCGGCGTGCTTGGGGGCGTCCGGGTCGGTGCGGGCGAGCAGGAAGATGTAGTCGGCGAAGCCGGCCTGGGTGGTCCAGACCTTCTGGCCGTTGATGACCCACTCGTCGCCGTCGAGCTCGGCCCGGGTCTTCAGGCCGGCGAGGTCGGAGCCGGCCTCGGGCTCGGAGAAGCCCTGGCACCAGGCGATCTGGCCCGAGAGGATCTTGGGCAGGTACTCCTTCTTCTGCTCCTCGCTCCCCCACTGCAGGATCGTGGGGCCGACGAGGGTGTCGCCGAAGAAGTCGGCCCGCAGTGGGGCGCCCGCGCGCGCGAACTCCTCGTTCAGGACCACGGCCTCCATGGTGGAGAGGCCCTTGCCGCCGTACTCCTGGGGCCAGGACGCGCAGATCCAGCCGCCGCCGTAGAGCTTCTCGGTCCACTCCTCGTTGAACCGGGTCCGGTCCGGACCGCTGAGCTCGAAGCCCTCGTCGAACCAGCCGTCGGGCAGGTTCTCCTCGAGCCAGGCGCGGATCTCGATGCGGAAGGCCTCGGCCTCCGGCGGGTACGTCAGGTCCATGCCCCCATCTTGACCCTTTTCTTGACCGAACGGTCAAGTGGAGGGCACCGAACGTCAGGGGGTGGTCGGCGCCTCCGGCGCGGTGGCGTCGGGGGCGGTGCCCGTTGCACCCTCGGGCGCCTGGGCGTCGGCCACGGCCTGGTTGGAGGCGGCCTGGCCGTCGGTGGTCGCCGCCGGCTCCTTGGGGAGCGCCTCGGCGGCGGGCGCCGCCGCCTTCTTCTTCTTGGGCGGTGGGACGCCGACCTTCACCGAGGCCTCGGCGAACTCGGGCCAGCGCCGGCGGCTCACGATGGAGAGGCGGCGCATGAGGTCGATGGCGCCCGGGTCCTCGTCGCCCGGCCGGGCGATGATCGAGCCGTCGTCGATCATGCGGCTGATGATCTCGCGACCGAGGTCGGTACGGACGATGGTGAGGGTCCAGTCGTTGTTCTCGCCGATGCCGCCGGTGGAGATGTCGGCGTGCTCGGCCGAGAAGTCGGGGCAGCACTTGCAGCCCTCGCGGGTCCAGGCGTGGCACTCCTTGAGGTTGATCTCGTGGTAGTCGCCGTTGCGCATCCAGATCTGGAAGACGCCCTTGATGTTCATCTTCACCATGTCCTGCTTCTTCAGGCCGTACTTGGCCTCGAAGAGCTCGGGAAAGATGGCGTCGTCGAAGGTCTTGGAGCAGAGCAGCCCGATGTTGAACACGATGGGCTTCGAGATCTTGCCGACCTTGCGGTGCCACATGACCGGCGGCACCGACGACTGGCAGCTCATGCCGACGAGGGCGAGCTTGGAGAAGCCCCGCTCGAGGGCCTCGTCGATGGCGAGGGTGTTGGCGGAGTACGTGTAGCGGCTGCCGGCGCCGGCGAGGACCTCGTCCTTGGTGCTGGCCACGCCGGGCACGGCCTTCCACGACGTGCCGTCGCCCTCGACGTAGGACGTGAGCGCCGCGTCGATGTAGCCGTGGTCGAGGGCCCAGATCAGCAGCGCCGAGACGAGCCCGCCGTCCTGGCCCATCTTGTGGACGTAGTCGTCGCTGGCACGGGTGAGCAGCACGTCCTGGTAGATGCCGGACATCTCGTCGGGCTCGCGGGTGCGGGCGAAGAGGTGCTCGTCGGCCTCGGCCTCCCAGGTGCGAAAGCGCGGGCAGGCCCGGGTGCAGGTCGTGCAGCCCTTCTGCCCGTGGATGCAGTCGGTCGGGCCGAGCTCGTCCTCGAGGTGGAACGGCTTGTAGCCGCCCGCCTGGTGGTCGTAGCCGATGACGTCGTGCGGGCAGGAGATCACGCAGCCGGCGCAGCCGGTGCAGAGGCCGGTGTCGATGACCTCCTCGTAGAGCTCCTTCCACTGGGCCGTCCAGCGGGGCTTGCGGGCGGGCGCCGCCGGCGCGGCGGTGTCGGTCACGGTGCCACCGTCGTGTCGGTGACCGCGGGCGCCGTGGTGGTGGCGCCGGCGACCGTGGTCGACGTGGTGGTCGGCACCGTGGGGGTCGTGCCGGCGGAGCCGCCGCCCGCCTGGATCACGCAGTCGGTGTAGAGGTCGAGGAAGTCGTCGGGCAGCTCGGCGTTCGGGTCGTCGCTGAGGCGCTCGTCGACCCGCTGGAACCGGTCGAACGGGATGTTCTGCTCGAACGAGTCGTAGGCGCACTGGCACACGTCCTGGAGGTCGTCACCGCCCTGGTCCGTGCAGGTCTGGATGAAGTTCTCCTCGACCTCCGCGTTGTAGTCCGTGGGCTCGTCACTGCCACAGCCCGCGAGGACCAGGGCCACGGCCACCACGCCGAGTACGACGGCACGACGCATGTTTCTCGCTCTCCTGCAGGTCGGCGGCAGCGGGAGCGCTCACCGTACCCTGCCGACCAGCCCCGCCCCCACCGCTCGCCGTTGGGCGGTGGGGGCGGGACGGCCGTTGGGCGATGACCTCCCATCGGCCGTGGATCGCGGCTCACAAGGTTCCATTTGGACCGATCCGCGCCCGCGGGTAGACCGACGCCGTGGACCCGGGGATCCTGCGCGACGCGCTGACGGTCGGGCTGGGCCTCCTGACCGGCGTCATGTCGGGCCTGTTCGGCGTGGGCGGCGCGGTCATCTCGACGCCGGGCATCCGCGCCCTCGGCGCCCCACCCCTCCTGGCCGTCGGCACGACCCTGCCCTCGATCATCCCGGGCGCCGCATCGGGGACGGCCCGGTACGCCCGCGAGGGCATGGTCGACTGGCGCGTCGTCGCGGTCACGGCCCCCGCCGGCGTGGTCGCCGCGGTCCTCGGCGCCCTGGCCGCCGACCACGTGCCGGGTGAGGGCCACCTGCTCATGCTCATGACCGCGGGCCTGCTGGCCTTCAGCGCGTTCCGGATGCTGCCCCGGGACGAGCCGGCCGACCCGGCGCACGGCGCCGACGACCGGTCCGGTGTCGACGGGTACGACCCCGACCCAGACCCCGACCACGACGAGCTCGCCGAGACCGATGCCGAGGTCCTCACCGCCGCCCGTGGGGTCGATCCGGCCGCCCACCCCACCCGCCACCGGCCGCTGTCGTTCCTCGGGGTCGGGATCGTCGCCGGCGGCCTCTCGGGCCTGCTCGGCATCGGTGGGGGCATCGTCATGGTCCCCGGCTTCACCCAGTTCGGCGGCCTGCCCGTCAAGCGGGCGATCGCCACCTCCCTCGCCTGCGTCGGCGTCTTCGCCATCCCGGGCACGATCACCCACGCCCTCCTCGGCAACATCGACTGGCGCTTCGCCCTGCTCCTCTGCGTCGGGGTGATCCCGGGTGCCCGCCTCGGGGCCGCGCTCGCCCTCCGCTCCGGCGACCGGCGCCTACGTCGGATCGTGGCGATCTTCCTCGGCACCATGGCCCTCGCCTACGGCATCGGCGAGACCATCGCCCTCATCGGCTGAAATCCCGCGGCGGCGCCCCGCCGGCTGGGGCACCCTGGACGCCATGGCCCCGCCCGATGCCCTCGAGCCGACCGGCCGCACCACGCTGCGCCGCCACCCCGAGCGCGGCCGTGCCGGCCGCGACGAGCTCCACGCCGTGCTCGACGAGGCCCTCGTCTGCCACGTCGGCCTCGCCACCGAGGAGGGGCCCGTGGTCATCCCCACCACCCACGCCCGCCTCGGCGACCAGCTCCTGCTGCACGGGTCGCCCGCCAGCCGGCTGCTGCGGGGCGCCGCCCGCGAGGGCGTGCCGGTCTGCGTCACGGTCACCCTGGTCGATGGCCTGGTGCTGGCCCGCTCGGCCTTCCACCACTCGGTGAACTACCGCTCCGCCGTGGTCTTCGGCCACGCGACCCCCATCGAGGACCCGACGGCCAAGGCCGAGGCCCTGCACCGCCTGGTCGAGCACGTGGTGCCCGGCCGCATGGCCGACGCCCGCCCGCCGTCGACCAAGGAGCTGGCCGGCACCCTCGTCCTCTCCCTCCCGCTCGACGAGGCGTCGGTGAAGGTGCGCACCGGCCCACCGATCGACGACGAGGCCGACCTCGACCTGCCCGTGTGGGCCGGCGTGCTCCCGCTCTCGCTGCTCCCCGGCCCGCCCGAGGGCGACCCGCTCCAGGACCACCGGGTCCCGGTGCCGCCGTACGTCAGTCGGTACGCCCGCCCTCGCTGAGCACCCGGGCGCGGGCGAACACCGCGTCGAGCATGGGCTCGGTGAGCTTTCCGGTGAAGGTGTTCTGCTGGCTCACGTGGAACGAGCAGACGATGGTCAGCCCCCCGGGCGCGGCGACCTCGACGCCGTGGCCGAACCTCGGGCGCGGCCGGACGCCGAGCACGCCGGCGAGCACCTGGTAGCCGAACGCCCCGAGGGCCACCAGCACCTTCAGCTCCGTCAGCAGCGCGAGCTCCCGCTCGAGGTAGGGCCGACAGGTGTCGCGCTCCTCGATGGTCGGCTTGTTGGCGGGTGGCGCGCACCGCACCGGCGCCGTGATCCACGCCCCGGTCAGCGCCAGGCCGTCGTCGCGGGCGACGGACTCGGGGCGGCTGGCATAGTCCGCCCGGTGCAGCGCCCGGTACAGCCACTCGCCCGACCGATCGCCGGTGAACATCCGCCCGGTGCGGTTGGCCCCGTGGGCGGCGGGCGCCAGGCCCACCACGGCGACCGTCGCCCGGGGATCCCCCCATCCCGGGACCGGCCGGCCCCAATACGTCTCGTCGCGGTGGGCCGCCTTCTTCTCGCGGGCGACCTCCTCCCGCCACGCCACCAGGCGGGGGCAGGCCCGACAGCCCACGATCTCGGCCTCGAGCCGCTCCAGCGAGTCCCCGTTGCCCTCGGCCACGGCGCCACCGTAGGCGCCCCGCCCTCCGCCCCCGTCGCCGTCAACCTCCAGCAGGAACGCGAGGTGGTACCTCGCGTTCCTGCTGGAAGAACGGGGATCGCGGCGCGAAAGCGGATCGAAAGCGGCGTCCGTCAGGGTGACGGCATGGACACGAGCATCCGCCTGCTGGGCCCACCCACCATCGTCCACGACGGCCGGGCCAACGTGCTGGCCGCGCGGCGCCACCAGGCGGTGCTGACCGTGCTGGCCCTCGAGGTGGGCCGGCCGGTCGACGCCGACTCGCTCATCGGCGCGGTGTGGTGCGGCGAACCGCCGCCGACGGCCCGCAAGACCCTCCAGGGCTTCATCCTCCGCCTGCGGCGCCAGCTCCCGCCCGACGCCATCCAGACCGAGGGCTCGTCGTACCGGCTCGAGGTCCCGCCCGGTGCGGTCGACGCGGTGGCCTTCCGCGAGCTCGCCGACGCGGCCAAGGCAGTGCCGCCCGCGGCGGCGCTCGAGCGCCTGGAGCAGGCGCTCGGCCTCTGGCGGGGCGTCCCCTTCGGCGAGCTCACCAGCGGCCGCTTCACCATCGAGCGGGCGTGCCTGGACGAGCGCCGGCGCCTGGTCGAGGAGGACCGCTGCGAGGCCCTGCTCGCGGTCGGGCGGGTGGCCGACGCGTCGATCGAGCTCGAGCGCCTCACCCGGGAGGAGCCGCTGCGCGAGCGCCGCTGGGCCCTCCTGATGACCGCCCTCTACCGGATCGACCGCCAGGCCGACGCGCTGCGGGCCTACCAGCGGGCCCGGGAGGAGCTGATCCGCCAGGTGGGGCTGGAGCCGGGGGACGCCCTGCGCGCCCTCGAGGAGACGATCCTGCAGGGCCGCGACGAGCTGGTGGCGTCGTGACCACCACCACCGGCGGGATCGACGACCGGGACGACCGGACCACCACGGCGGCCGACGGCGAGGGCGGCGTCGCCGACGAGCCGGTCGGGGCGGCGATGCGGTTCACGGTGATGGACCGTCACGCGGACCGGGTGCACCTCGTGAGCGTCGAGGCCGACACCGGCATCCTCTACGGCCACCCGTCGGTGTGCGAGGAGGCGTGGCAGCAGGCGCTCCGCGAGGTCCCGGCAAACTGGGAGATCGTGGACCTCTGCCCCCAGGAGCGGATCGCGGTCGACCCACCCGAGTCCGTGTGCGCGGCCCTGGACGAGTTCGCCGCCCGCAAGTACGACTTGTTCCTGGCGTTCCTGGGGGCAGGGTTCGAGCGCTGCGAGGCGTTGACCCTCGTGATCGAGACCCTGCGCGCCGACGACGGCGACTGAACCGGCACCATCCACCGAAGGGGCGAACCGACATGACCGAAGGCGGGACCACCACGGCGGCGGGCGGGGCCGCGCCACCGATGCGCGACACCACGCCGGACCACCTCCTGGTGACCGGGAGCCGTGAGGACTTCTTCGAAGCGCTGCGGCCCGGCGACGTGCTCCTCTTCCAGGGCGCCGACTTCCTCGCGGGCCTGGCCCAGCTGACCGAGCGCCGCACCTGCTACCACTCTGCGCTGTACCTCGGCGCGTGGCCCCGGGAGTCGGGCGACGGGGTCGAGCACCTGCTCGCCCACAACGTGTCCACCCTGTGGTGGCGCGACCTCGCACGCGAGGTGCCCGGCGTGCCCGGCGGGCTCAACCTGATCGAGGGGCTGGCCGGGGGCGAGTCCCGGGCGAAGCTCTTCGAGCAGCTCTACGACAGCCTGGCCCGCAACCACCTGCGCAACCCGTTCGAGCTCGACGACACCGCGCTGCGCCAGCAGGCTCGCAACCTGATCGACCGCGGCGGGGTGGGGGTGGTCACGGTCGACGGCTACCTCGACCGTGCTCACCCGGAGCGGCTGTACTCGGAGCGGGAGAACACCGATCATCCCGTGCACCACGTGCGCTCGGTCGTCGCCCTGCGCCACCACGACCTCGTGCACGCCGACGACGATCCACTCGGGCTCCGGGCCTCGCTGCTCGCCGCCGCCGCGTCGAAGGCGCAGGACGCCACCGGCTTCAGCAGCGCGGAGCTCCTCGCCGCCGTGCCCGAGTGCCTCGACCGTCCCGGCTACTCGGAGTGGAACCTGCTCAGCGGGCTCGCCGAGGCGCCGGAGAACCGCAAGCGCCTGGCCAAGCTCTTCGGGCTGTCCCGGCAGGGACGCCGCGCACCGGAGGCGCGTGTCCTGCTCCGCCAGCGGCTGGCGAAGATCGACCCGTCGGGCTACTTCTACTTCAACGTCGACGAGGCCCCGGGCTGGATCTGCGCGTCCTACGTCATCGCCACGTACGCCGCCGCCGGCCTACCCCTCGACGTGGGCTCGATCGAGGACGTCCAGCTCCGGTCGCCCGATGGACCGGTCTCGCTGAGCACCCCCCGCGACCTGTGGGACTGCTACGACCTGGATGCCGTGGCGCTGTTCGCCCGCGGACCCGAACGATGGACCCGAACGGGCACCGCCGGGCCCGACGAGATCGCCGCCGACGACGGGGAGGAGGTCTCCGGCGAGACGGTCGTGTTCGTCGACGAGAGCGGCACGCTCGCCGGCCAGACGATCGAGGTCACACCGGGGGTCGTGGTCCCCGTGATCTCCCCGTCGACCGACGAGGAGCGCGAGCAGCTCCGCCGCAACGCCCTCGACTGGCGGTGGCGCCCGTCCCCCACCGTCGACGGCGAGGTGCGCGAGGCGCTCACCGCCGCCCGGGTGAAGCGCACCTGGCGTCGCACCCGGACCGATCGCCGGGCGCGGCGACGCTCGGCCGGCCGGGGCGCTTGACCCGCACCTGGTCGGCGGTCAGCGGCGGTCAGCGGCGGTCGTCGGCGCAGCGGGCGGCCCAGGCCTCGGCGCCGAGGCGGGCGCAGAGGTCGTCGGCGGCGTCGAGCAGGCGCTCGGCCCGGGCCTCGTCGCCCTGCTCGCGGGCGAGGAGGGCGAGCGCCCGGTCGGCGGGGCCGAGGGTCGTGATCATCGAGCCCATCACCACGAACCGGCCCGCCCAGGGGGCGAGGAGGTCGGCGAGGAACGCGGCCCGGTCCGGGTCGGGCGGGAGCCGGCTGGCCAGGTCGGCGCTCATCACGAGCACCGAGGGCCAGAACTCGTTGCGGGGCAGGCGGGGGATCCACTCGACGACCGCGGCGAGCGACGCCGCCGCCGCCTCCTCGTCGCCGGACTCGACCTGGGCGATCCCCGCGCCGATCCGCCAGAGGGGGTTGTGCGGCTCGGCGACCACCACGTCCTCGACCAGGGCGCGCACCTCGCCGGTGGCCCGGGCGTGGAACAGGTTGAAGTACAGGGCCGCCTTGAACGCGCCGTCGGCGTCGGGGATGGCCTTCTCCGCGCCGTAGCCCGCGCCGTCGATCGCCAGCAGCTGGGCCTCCTCGAAGCGGCCGTCCATCTGCGCCAAGGTCGAGCGCTGCATCATGGCGAACCACGTCGTGCGGGGGTGGCGCGTCGCCTCGGCGAGGGCCTCGTGGCGCTCGCGGTAGGCCTCGGCGTCGTCTCGGTCCCCCGCCTGGATCCCGGCCCGCAGGCGGCCGAGGAGCCCGACGTGCAGCAGGTGGTCGTCGCCCCGCGCCGCGGCCAACTCGAGCAGCTCGTCGAGCAGGCGGCGGTTGCCCGCCACGTCGCCCTTCCAGTGCCCCACGCTCTGGCGCGTGAACAGGGCGGCGGCGAGCACACCGGGGTCGCCCAGGGCCCGGGCCCGGGCGACCACCTCGTCGGAGAACGCCACCAGGGACTCGCCCGCGACGGCTGAATCCCCGCGGCCGAACTGGTTCACCTCGCCCGCCCAGGCGGCGTCGAGCTCGATGCGCCGGCCGGCGTCGCCGCGGTCGCCGAACCGGCGACGGGCCTCCTCGAGCAGGCCGAGCCGAGGCCCGACGAGCCGCACCGAGCGACCGCGGTCGTCGATCTCGAGCGCGACACGGGTCAGCACGTCCGGGGCGCCGAGCCGGCGGCTCTCCTCGGCGACCGCCAGGTACTGCTCACGCGAACCGTCCCAGTCGCCGCAGACGCACCGGAGCCGGGCGCGGCGCAACTCGAGCTCGAAGCGCTCGTCGTCGCGCAGCGTCCCCGCCAGCCGCTCGTCCGAGGCCAGGCGGTCGAGGAGGTGCAGCTCCTGGTCGGGGTCGAGGTCGGCGGCGACCCGGTCGGCGGCGGCGAGCACCCGCGCGTGAAGGACGGGCGGCGGGATCGACGTGCCCGCCTCGAAGGCGTGGTGGGCGGCGGCGACCACGCGGCGGGTGGCCACGGCCTCGTCCGACAGGGCGGCGTGCCCCCGCCGGCGGCGGGGGCCCGAGACGCGCCGCTGGAGCACCGACTGGTAGAGCGCGTGGCCGAACGAGAGACGGTCGTCGCGGCCACCCGGCTCCACCACGAGTCCCCGTTCGAGGGCGGGCTCCAGGGCGTCGATCACCGCCGCGGCGTCACGACCGGTCACCGCGACCACCTCGTCGACGAAGAAGTCGAGGCCCGCCAGCGCCGCCGCCTCCAGGGCCGCGAGGGTGTCCGGCGCCATCCCGGCGAGGCGGTCGTCGACCAGCGCGGCGGCCCGCTCGGAGGGCTCGACCCCCCGGAGCTCGTCGAGGAACGACGAGCCGTCGAAGGAGCGGAACTGCTGGAGGACGAGCGGGTTGCCGGCGCTGAGCTCGGCGATCCGCTGCGCCTCCTCGGGGGTGCAGTCGACGCCCCGCCGGGCGAGCAGCTCCCGGGCCGCCTCGGCGTCGAGGCCGGGCAGCTCGACGTGCGCCGGCGTGCCCGCCAGGTCGGCGAGCAGGGCCCGGGCGTCGGGGTCCTCGGTGCCGGGACGGGCCGCCACGACCACCCGGACCCGCGACGACAGGCCCCGGCCCAGGACGGCGCGGGTCAGCGCCACGGAGCTGGTGGCGGCCCACTGGAGGTCGTCGAGCACCACGACGACCGGCACCAGCTCGGCCACGCGGTCGAGCAGGTCGGTGACGGCCTCGAAGAACCGGAAGCGGGCGGCAGGGTCCGCGTCGATGCCGGCGCCGTCGCCCCGAGCCGCACCGAACGCGGGCACCAGGTTGGCCAACGGCTCCCGCACGGTGGCGGGCAGGGCGTCGGCGAGCCCGTTCGGCAGCTGGTGGACGGCCGCCGAGAGCACCTGGCCCCAGGCTTCGTAGGGCACGTAGCGCTCGGGGCTGTGCCGGCCGTAGAGCGTCACGGTCCCGGCCCGTCCGAGGCGGTGGGCGAGCTCGGCCACGAGGTGGGTCTTGCCGGCACCGGGGTCGGCCACGACCAGCGTCACCCGCTCCTGGGGCGCCACGTCCTCGGCGACCCGGCGGTGCAGCTCGGCCACCAAGGCGTCGCGACCGACGAGCTCGCCCGGGGCGAACACCGCCAGCGCGGGGCCGACCGGCTCGGGCGCGGTCGCCTTGCCCGAACGGGCGCCGTGCGCGGCGACGAACGCGCCCCAGGCGTCGACGGGCGAGGGCGCCGCCGCCGGGTCGTCGCCACGGGCCAGCACCTCGCGCTCGGCCGCCCGCAGCTCGGGCCCCGGGTCGACGCCGACCTCGCGGAGCGCCCGGAACGCCCGCTGGTAGGCGTCGAGCGCGTCGGCGCCGCGGCCCGCCGCGCCGAGCGCGTTGACGAGCAGCGCCCACCGGTGCTCGTCGGTCGGCGTGCGGGCGACGAGACGTTCGAGGTGCTCGATGGCCTCGGCCGCGCGCCCCGTGGCGAGGAGGAGCTCGGCGAGCCGGTCCTCGGCCCGGCCCCGCCGCTCCTCCAGCGAGCGGCGCAGCGGCTCCGTGCAGGGCAGGTCGCCCAGGCCGTCGCCCGGGTCCCCGACCCAGAGCTCGAGCCCCCGTGACAGCGCATCGACGGCGGCGTCGGGCAGACCCTGGCGCTGGGCCGCGGCCGACTCGTTGACCAAGGCCTCGAACCGGCCCAGGTCGACGTCGTCGGGCGCCGCATCGAGGCGGTACCCGGCCCCCGTCCACTCGAGCGCGATGCCGTCGGGTAGCTGGCGCCGCAGGTGCGACACGTGCACCTGGACCACGTTGGGTGCCGTCGGCGGAGGCTCGTGCCAGAGGCCGTCGGCGAGCCGCTCGACCGACACCGTGCGGCCCCGCTCGGCGACGAGCAGCGCCAGCAGCGCACGGCGACGCGGTCCGCCGGCGACGACCGCCGGGGTGTCGTCCTCGGTGAGCGACACCGGCCCCAGGACGCGCACCCGTGGACCACTCCCTCCCAGTGCCACGGAGGCCCAAGGTACCCGACCCTCGGTGGGCCCTTCCCGGGCGCCCGACCCGGGAGGTGAACCGGTAGGTTCACGGAGCCATGCCTGCACGCAAGCCCACGGGACCCAAGCCGACGCTCGTGCTGCTGGTCCGCCACGGCCAGACGCCCACGACCGGCACCACCCTGCCGGGGCGCGCGCCCGGCCTGCACCTGGCCGACAAGGGCGTCGCCCAGGCCGAGGCTGCGGCCGATCGCATCCGGCCGCTGGCCGCCAAGGTGGCCGCGGTCTACGCCTCGCCGCTCGAGCGCACCCAGGAGACCGCCGCGCCCATCGCCAAGGCGGTGAAGAAGCGGGTGCGCACGGACGCGGGGCTGCTCGAGTGCGACTTCGGTGGCTGGACGGGAAAGAACCTGAAGGACCTGGCCAAGCTGCCGGAGTGGAAGACCGTCCAGCGCTACCCCAGCGGCTTCCGCTTCCCCAAGGGCGAGTCGTTCGCCGAGATGCAGGCCCGCATCACGGGCGCGATCGACCGGCTCGTCGCGCGCCACCCCGGCGAGACGATCGTCGCGGTCTCGCACGCCGATCCCATCAAGGCGGCCGTGGCGCAGGCCCTCGGCACCCACCTCGACCTGTTCCAGCGCATCGTCATCTCGCCCTGCTCGGTCACCGCGGTGCTCTACACCGATGCCGGGCCCGTCGTGCTGTCGGTCAACTCGACCGGCGGCGACCTCAGCACCCTGGCGCCGTCGTGACCGCCCGCACCCTCTCCACCGGCCGCACCTTCCCCTGCCCCCTCGCACCCTGCACGGAGTCGTGATGAGCTCCTCGTTCCGCTTCGACGAGCCCGAGGCCTTCACCGCCGGCGCGGTGGGCGAGCCGGGCGCCCGCACGTTCTTCCTCCAGGCCGTGGAGGCGGGCCAGGTGGTCAGCCTCAAGTGCGAGAAGCAGCAGGTGGCCGCCCTCGCGCAGTACCTCGCCGAGCTGCTCGCCGACCTGCCGCCCGTCGAGCCGGGCCTCTCCCCGGCCGCACTGGCCCTGACCGAGCCGGTCCTCGCCGAGTGGATCGCCGGCGGCATGGGCGTGGCGTGGGACGAGGACGAGGAGCGCTTCGTCATCGTCGTCGACGAGCTCCTCCCCGACGACAGCGACGAGCCACCCGCGGTGGCCCGCTTCCGGCTCACCGCCGCCCAGGTCGCGGCCTTCGTCCCCTACGCCGAGGAGCTCGTCGGCCAGGGCCGCCCCCTCTGCCCGCTCTGCGGCCGCCCGATGGACCCCGACGGGCACGCCTGCCCGCGCACCAACGGCCACCACCGTCCCAGCACCTGAGCCGGTGACCCCGCTGGACCACGACGAGGTGCTCGCCCTCCTGCGGGAGGCCGACCTCGCCGTGGCCGGCCGCATGCCGTGGAGCTCCAACGCCACCTTCCTCGTGGAGCTCCGGGGCGGCGCCCACCGGGAGCGGGCCGTCTACAAGCCGATCCGCGGCGAGCGCCCGCTGTGGGACTTCCCGCCGGGCCTGGGCAAGCGGGAGGTCGCGGCCTACGAGCTCGCCCGCGCCCTCGGGTGGGACCTCGTGCCCCCGACGGTGCTGCGCGACGGGCCGCTCGGCGAGGGCTCGGTGCAGCTCTTCGTCGACGCCGACTTCGAGCAGCACTACTTCACCCTCCTCGAGGACGAGGCCCTGCACCCCCAGCTCCGGCGCCTGGCCGCGTTCGACATCGTGGCCAACAACACCGACCGCAAGGGTGGCCACTGCCTGCTGGCCGAGGACGGCCACATCTTCGGGATCGACCACGGACTGGCGTTCCACGAGGACTTCAAGCTCCGCACCGTGATCTGGGACTTCGGCGGCGAGCCGGTGCCCGACGACCTGCTCGCCGACCTCGCCGCCCTCGTCGACGCGGGGGTGCCGCCGGCGCTGACCACGCTGCTCACCGACGTGGAGTGCCGGGCGCTCCTCTTCCGGGCCCGTCGCCTGGTGGAGGTCGGCGAGTTCCCGGTCGACACCTCCGGGCGCCAGTACCCCTGGCCGCTGGTCTGACCCGCGATCGGCGGGCGCGCCCGACCGCGCGCCCGCAGGATGGGGCGGGGGTCAGCCCGCGTCGGCCACGGCGACCGGGCCCACCTGGGCCTCGCTGCGCACGACGCGGTCGCGCCCCGTGCGCTTGGCGGCGTAGAGGGCACCGTCGGCCCGACCGACGAGCTCGTCCACGTCCCGGGCGTTGTCCGGGTAGCACGCCACCCCGGCGCTGACCGTGATCGGCACCGCGTCCACCTCGGCGCGCAGCCGCTCGCGCACCCGCTCGGCGAAGGCGGCGCCGCCCTCGCCGTCGACGCCGGGGAGCAGGACGACGAACTCCTCGCCGCCGTAGCGGGCGGCGACGTCCTCGCGGCGCACGAGCCGCTCGAGGCCGGCGCCGACCTGGCGCAGGACCTCGTCACCGACCTGGTGCCCGTGGGTGTCGTTCACCCGCTTGAAGTGGTCGACGTCGACCAGCACGAGGCTGAGGGAGGTCCCCGTCCGCTGCGCCCGGGACAGCTCCCGCTCCAGCGCGGCGTCGAACTCCTTGCGGTTGGCCAGCCCGGTCAGGCCGTCGTGGCGGGCCAGGCGGTCGACCTCGCCGAGCAGCATCCGGGTGCGCAACGACATGCCGGCGTGCGAGGCGGACTGCACGAGCGCGGCCAGCGTGGACGACGGCATGCCGCTCCAGCGCCCGCCGGCCCACTCCGCCACGAGGACGCCCACGGGCTCGCCGTTGGCCAGCAGCGGGACCACGACCACGTTGTGGGCGAAGGGCAGGAGCTCGTCGACGAGGGGATCCGCGGCCGGGTCGATGTCGCGCACGAGCACCGGGGCGCCCGTCCGCCAGCACTCGCCCACGGCCCCGGGACCGCCGTCGGCCGGCAGCGGCGGCGCCCCGAGCCACGCGATGGCGTCCTCGTCGGCGAGGGCGCCGATGAGGTGGCCCGCCTCGGTCGCCAGCACCAGGGCGCGCCGGAAGCGCAGTCGGCGGCGGACGTGGCTGGCCAGCACCGCGCAGATGTCGCTCGGCCACTCCTCGCGCTCGAGGTCGGAGCTGAGGTCGAGCAGCGACTGGATCTGGCGGCGGCTGTGGTTGAGGCCGCGCTCGTTGAGCGAGGAGAACGCGGCGGCGCCGACGGCCAGGACGAGCAGGGTCGTGGCCCGGAAGGCCTGGTCGCCGTCGAAGCCCGCGTCCTCGCCGTGGAGGTAGAACGCCACCACCGCGGACGACCCGCCCACCATCAACAGCGCATGCCAGATCGCCACCTTCAGGCCCGTGCGGTACGAGGCCACGAGCGTGACCGCCACGATGTGGAAGTAGATGAGGAAGGTGAGCAGGCTGTCCTTCCCGCCGGTCTGGGCGACCACGTACGCGAGGAAGACGCCGTCGACCACGAGCAGGGCGGAGACCGCCAGCAGGCCCCGCCACCCGAGCTTGCGGCGGGTGAGCTCCACGGCGGTGGTGAGCCCGGCGTAGAGCACGGCGGCGAAGAACACGGTCTTCGACGGGTCCGGGACCAGTTCGTCGACGAGGCCCACGGCGATCATCACGCTGGCGGCGATCGCCAGGCGGGCGATCAGCAGGACGGCCAGCCGGTCGGACAGCGGGACGAGGTCGGCGTCGTGGTGCTCCGCGCTCGTCACCGGAACCTCAGTCGCTCGCCCTGGTCGAGGGGGGCGTCCGCGAGCTTGCGCTCGTGGCGGTCGGCACGGTGCTGGAACGCCAGGAACAGCGCGATCAGCACCCCGAGGACGAGCGGCCACCCGAAGTGGCGGGCGTCCTGGCGGACGGCGTCGTCGAGCGGGTCGTCGGGCGCGATCGGCAGGTCCACCGCCGCCAGCGACGCCCCCGAGCCCGCGAGGCGCTCCAGGCGGCGCTCGACCCGCCGTGCCTCGGACGGGCCCTCGCCACCCCCGCCCGCCTCGCCGGTCGCGGCGGCGCCGGCGCCGTTCCCGGCACCGGTCCCCGCGCCGCCCCCGCCCCGCCCCTCATCGGACGAGCCGGTCGGATCGGTCACGTCGGTCGGCCCGGGGGCCGGTGGGAGCGTCGGTGTAGCCCCCACCCCGCCCGCGTCGGGCAGCACCCCGCTGATCGCGCCGAGCGTGTCGGTCACGGTGTCCCCGGTGCCGTCCACCAGCTGGCCGACGGTGGGCGCGACGTCGTCGGGGGCCGGCACGGTGACCGGCGGGACGGTGACGGGAGGCAGGGTCGGCACCGTGAGTCCCAGGGGCGTCACCGGGACGGGCGGCACCGTGACCGGCGGCAGCCCGGCCTCGGCCCCGACGGCACCCGCATCGCTCCGCGGACGCGCCGAGGCCGTCCCGCCTCCCGCCAGCACCAGCCCGATGACGACCACCACCGTCGCCGAGATGCGGCCGGCACCACGGCCGCCCCATCCAGTCATCCCTGCCCTCATCGGCGGGCGCACCGGAGACTGAAGCCCTCCGCGACCCCGGGCGGCCGCCTCAGACACCCCAGGATCGGTGGGTGTCAAGCGGCGATGTGGTCGGGCCGGTCTTGGCGGTGGCTCCAGGCGATGGTCTCGTCGTAGGTGGTGTGGGTGCGTAGGCAACCGTGGAGGATGCCGACGAGGCGGTTGCCGAGAGCGCGGAGGGCCTTGTGGTGCGAGTCGCCCTGGTCTCGACGGTGGTCGTAGAACGCTCGTGCTCCGGAGCTGTTCGTGAGAGCGCAGAACGCCCATTGATCGATGGCGTCGGCGAGGCGTGCATTGCGCACGAAGCGGGCCAGGGCGACCGACCGGGTGCCCGAGGCGCGGGTGATGGGTGACGTCCCGGCGTAGTTCTTGCGAGACTTGGCGTCGGCATAGCGGTTCGGGTCATCCCCGAACTCGCCGAGCACCCGGGCGCCGAGGATGACACCGATTCCTGGCTGGGAGAGGTAGATGTCGGCGTCCGGGTGCTGTTCAAAATGGGCGGCCAGCTCGGTCTCGAGCCCGGCGATCTGGGTGTTGAGCTCGGCGATGAGCGCGACCTGGGCGCGGGTCGTCGCTGCGAACGCGGACACGACCGCCGGCGGCGCGGTCAACGTCTCGGCCCGGAGACCCTCGACGATGGCGTGTGCCCTGACCTCGATGTTGCGTTGGCGTCCGGCGTTGCGCAGCAGCGTCCGGACCCGGCCGGGGGTGAGCTTTCGGGCGGTGACGGGATCGGGGGCCACCGCGAGCACCGACAGGGTGTCGCGGTCGGCCAACTCGGCGAACGTGTCGAGCGCCGCCGGGAAGTACTCGCGTAGGGCGCAGCGGAGCCGGTTCGTGGCCCGGGTCCGGTCCCAGATCAGGTTCTGATGGGCCCGGGCCAGGACCTTGATCCCTTCGCCCAGGTCGCTGTCACCGGCCACGGGCCGATGGTTGTGGCGGTCGGTGCGGACCAGTTCCGCCAACAACTTGGCGTCGCCCGGATCCGACTTCGCCCCGGACAGGGTGTGGCGGTCCCGGTAGCGCGACGCCGCCCGAGGGTTGATCGCGTACACCCGATAGCCGGCCTCGACCAGCGCCTGAACCCACAGGCCCCGGTCGGTCTCGATCCCGACCACCACGTCGGCGGGCTCGCCGGCGTGGCCGGCGATGAGCTCGTTGAACCGGCCGATGCCCTCGATGCCCTCAGGTAGTCGGGCCTTGCCGAGCCGGTTCCCGGCCTCGTCGCAGAGATACACATCGTGATGCGCCTCCGCCCAGTCGTCTCCTACGAAGATCACCGGCTCCTCCTCAGCTCGACAACGAGTGCGAACCCTCGAAGGCGCCCGACACGGCCTAATGGATCAGTGCTCGGGGCACGACACCCCATCGGTGTTCACGGGCAGCCCACACCAACCGGCCGGGGCACGCTCTGAGGCCAGAGATCGAAGTCTCAGGCGCCGAAAGTGCTCACCGACCGGCGGGCTCGGAACCAAGTCCTAGCCGACCTGGTCTGCCCCCATTAGGCGTCGTCGGGGCCGGCGCCGAGCAGGGCCTTGACCTCGCCGGCGGGGCCGATGACCACCCGCTCGTCGAGGCCGTGGGAGCGCAGGCGGGCGCGGATGTCGTCGGGGACGGACTGGAGCTCGAGGACGCCCGCGAGATCCTCGGTCGCCTCGGCGACACGCCACAGGGCGGCGAGGCCGAGCAGGTCGATGCCGGTGGTGCCGGACAGGTCGAGGGCGATGCGGTCCAGCCCCCGCCAGGACTCGAGCAGGAGGATCTCACCGAAGTGGATCGCGGCCTCGCCCGCCAGCTCACCGGTCAGGGTGGCCAGGAAGTCCTCCTCGGACCAGGCGCACACCACGTTGAGCTCGTGTCGGGGGGCCATGGGCCACTCCGTACCCGCCGGCTCCGGCGGCCAGACGCCGCTGGGCGGCGCGGGCCACCGAGGTCCGTCGGCGTCAGTCGATCTGGCCCTCGCCCTTGACCGCGGCGCCGCGCTCGATGGCGTCCTCGTAGGCCTCAGCGACCGCGGGATCGACCTCGGTCGGCGCCGCCTCCTCCTCCTCGGGAGTGGGCATCCGATCGGCGCCGTGGCCGGCGACGGCGTCGGCCTCGTCGGCGTGGATGGTGGCGTCGGTGACGTCGGCGTCGGGGGTGCGGTCGTGGGCCTGGTCGAGGGCGTCCTGCTCGCTCATGGGGGGCTCCTTGGGTGGCGTGCGTCCCGGGCGGGTCCCGGGTGGCGGTCGGCCCGTCCCCCTACCCTGGACGCGATGGGCGTAGACACCGGCCGGCGCGGGTTCTGGACGGGGTCGAGGCGGGGAAGGAGTCCGGGTCAGCGACCCGATCCGCGCGGCCACGGCCGCGCCCGGGCCGTCCGACGCCCACTAGGCACGACCAGATGCACGGGAGCACCCAGATGACAGACGGCCGCCTCACCATCGACGCCCAGCCCGCGGGCGGCGGCAACCTGCTCGTCCTCGAGGGCGAGGTGGACCCGCACACCACCGAGCAGCTGGACCAGGCCGTGGACGCGGCCCTGGCCTCCGGAACCGAGCTGGTGCTGGAGCTCAGCGGGGTGACGTTCATCGACTCCGCCGGCCTGCGCTCGCTGATCCGCGCCCAGCGCCGCGCCGAGGACGCCGGCGGCTCGCTGGTGTTGCGCTCGCCGCGCCCGTCGACGCTCCGGGTGCTCGAGATCACGGGCCTGACCGACGAGCTCACGGTGGAGCCGGCGTCCGACCCGGCCTGACCGCCCCACGGCGGGTGGTCAGCGACGCGCCGTCGCCAGCCGCCGGGGGGACAGCTCGAACCAGACCGTCTTGCCCTGGTCGTGCACCGACACGCCCCAGTCGTCGGCGAGGGCGTCGACGATGCGCAGGCCCCGACCCGAGGGGGCGCCGCGGTGCTGGGGGGTGGACCACGGCCCGGGCTCGATGCCGCCCGGCACGCCGTCGGTGACCGCCACGGCCAGGGAGTCGCCGTCGTAGCCCACGGCCACGCCGACGGCCGTGCCGGCGTGCAGCACCCCGTTCGTCACCAGCTCGCTCACGAGGAGCAGGGCGACCTCGCCCGCCTCGCTGGTCTCGGCGATCTCCGGGTGCCCCCAGGCGGCGAGCTGCTCGCAGAGGAAGCCCCGTGCCGCTCCCGGGCTGCGCCGGTCGGCGGGGAACGTGGCCCACGCCGTGCGGGCCGCGGGGCTCGGATCGGTCATCGTCATCGCGCTCATGGGGGTCGCCGTGTGTCGTCTCGCTCGCTTGCGAATTGCGTACCCATCGCGAGGCGTGACCTGAACCCACGGGTGGGGGTGGCGGTCTCCCCCTCCCGTGACGCCGTCAGGGGAGCTGGTGCTGCAGCTGCTCGCGCAGGTCGAGCAGCGTGCGGCGCAGCACCCGCGACAGGTAGGACTGGCTCACCCCGACCCGCGCCGCGATCTCCGGCTGGGTCATGTTCTCGAAGAACCGCATCTCGATGATCTGGCGGTCCCGCTCGGAGAGGTTCGCGAGCAGCCCCTGGATCAGGTCCCGCCGGTCGATGTGGTCGTAGCCGCCCTCGTCGCTGGTCAGCACGCGGTCGCCGAGCGACGCCCCCTCGTCCTCGCTGTCGCCGGTGCGGGCCCGGTCGAGGCTGGCCGCCTGGTGGGCGCCGCTGGCCTCGAGGGCCTCCAGGACGTCGTCCTGGGACACCTCGGCGAAGCGGGCGAGCTCGCGGACGGTGGGCGAGCGCCCGAGGGTCTGGGCCATCTCCTCCTGCGCCCGGCGCAGGGTGAGGTGCAGCTCCTGCACCCGGCGGGGCGGGCGGATCGACCACGTGCGGTCCCGGAAGAACCGCTTCAGCTCACCTTCGATGGTGCGGCCGGCGAACGTGGAGAACTCCACGCCGCGCGAGGGGTCGAAGCGCTCGGCGGCGCGCACGATCGAGAGCAGGGAGACCTGGAGCAGGTCGTCGTGGTGCACCCCGCGCCGCTCGTAGCGCCGCACGTAGTAGTCGGCGATGTGGCGGTGGGCCTCCACGATCCGGTTGCGGACCTCGCGGTCCCCGGTGCGCTGGTACTCCTCGAACCACCGGGCGGTGTCGGCGCGGAGGGTGTCGGTGTCAGGCATCGTCGCTGCGGGAGCCGTCGGTGGGGGTCGGGGCCTTCTCGATCGAGAACCGGCGCCGCCCGTCACCACCGTCGACCGTGAAGTGGTCGGTGGTCAGCTCGAGCAGTTCGAGGGCCAAGGGGTCGAGGGGCTCCAGCGGGGCGGTGCTCGCACACGAGCCCGACACCAGGAGGGACGCGCCGTCCTGGGCGAACTCGAGCTCGAGCGTCTCGCCGGGTGCGCCGGCGATCAGCGCCGCGGTGAGCTCGTCCACCGCGATCCGCAGGTCTTCGATGTCGTCGAGGGGCCAGTCGAGGTCGGCGGCCAGGCTCGACGCGGTCAGGCGGGCCAGTTGCAACGACGACGGCACCGCGGGGACCACCAGCTTCGCGCTCGACATCCGACCCTCGCCCATGATCAGCGCCATCCCGGTCTCGTACCCATTGGTGGCGGGGAGTATGCCGCGGTCGGGCACCGAAGGGCCCCCGCGACCGGGGCCGCGCACCCCCGGGCGGTCACGCCCGGCGGCGGATCAGGAGCTGGCAGACGTCGTCGCGGCCCTCGTGGCCGCCGGCGACGACCTCCATCAGGCGGTCGCAGAGGTGGCGGGTCGGCTCGCCGGCCAGGTCGTCGAGGGCGGTCACGAGGGCGGCCAGGCCGGCGTCGATGTCCTCGCCGCGCCGCTCGACGAGGCCGTCGGTGTAGAGCAGGAGGCCCTCGCCGACGGCCAGGTCACGGCGGACCTCGGGGTAGGTGGCCCCCGGTCGGAAGCCGAGCAGGGGCCCGCGCTGGTCGACGCGGTCGAGCAGCACCGTGCCGCCGTCGGGGCCGAAGACCGCCGGTGCGGGATGGCCGGCCGAGGCCCAGCGGCATCGCCCGTCCGCGAGGTCGAGGATGCCGAACACGACCGTCGCGTAGTGCTCGGTGTCGAGCTGGCAGAGGTACCGGTTGAGCCGGCCCATGACCGCGGCGGGCGCCGGATCCTCGGAGACGAAGGCGCGCTTGGCGTTGCGGAGCTGGGCCATGAGCGCTGCGGCGTCCACCCCGTGGCCCGAGACGTCACCGACCGCGAAGGCGAGGTGGCCGGGATCGACGAGGTAGGCGTCGTACCAGTCGCCGCCCACCGCGAGGTCGGCCGACGCCGGGGTGTAGCAGGCATCGAGCTCGAAGCCGGGGAGCTCGGGCAGCTGGTGCGGCAGCATCGCGTCCTGGAGGGCGTCGACGTTGCGGCGCACGCGCAGGCGCTGGAGCTCGGAGACGAACAGCTCGGCCCGGGTGGCCTCGAGCTCGCGCTGCGCCCGGGCGTCGGCCTCGGCCCGGATGCGGGCCTCCACCGCCTCGTCCCGTTCGCGCAGGGCCGATTCGAGCCGGGTGACCAGCAGGCCCACGATGCCGGCGGCCACCACGAAGCCGGCGATGCCCCAGACCTCCGAGCTGGGGGGCGCCGCGAAGCTGTGGGGCACGTCGCCGAGGGTGTACCAGACGCCGACGGTCGCGCAGACGAGGGCGGCCGCGAGCGCCCACACGCCGCCGACGAGGGCGGCGGCGACCACGAGCACCAGGTACCAGACGGTGGGGCGGAAGTTGCCCGGCTCGTCGGGCACCGCCAGCACGAGGGTCAGGGCCAGGGCGCCGAGCGCCCCGAGCAGGATGCCCGCGAGTCGGCGGCGGGCCCAGTCGGTCGACGCCATCACCGAGAGCCGACCCCCGTCGGGGTGGGACCGCGCGCCGGATCCCCCCACCACGAGGGGAAGGATACCGCCCCAACCGGGGGGGGGGGTCGACGAGCCGCCCGTCCTGACCACGGGGTCGATCAGGCCCCTCCGGCCACCGGTGCGGGCTCGGTGTCGGGCGGCGCCTCGTGCCCCGGGTCGGGGCTGGGGTCCGGGATGACGGGCGCCGGGTCGGGGTTCGGGTTCGGGTCGGGGATGATCGGGGCCGGATCGGGGTTCGGGTTCGGGTCCGGGATCACGATCGTCGGCTCGGGCTCGGAGCCGGGGTCCGGGCCGGGGAGCACCGTCGCCCGGGTGCCGGGAGGGCAGGGACCGCTCGGGGGCTCGGTGGTGGCGAACAGCTGGGTGGTGGGCATGGCGCCGCTCCCGGGGTCGAGGACATCGCGCCCGGACGGGCCCAAAACGCCGACCGCCAGCGTTCTCAAGGGACGGGACCACTGGGCGGTAGCGGTCCCGCCCCATGACAACGCTGGCGGTGGCTGGTGGTGGTGCTTGCCGAGCATCGATTTCCTACCCCGCCGCCCCAGCGGTAGAACCCGATGGCGGAGAATTTATCGGGCCGGGCGTTCTGCGGCCAGACGACGGGGGTAAGCGGTGTTCAGTCCGGCTCCCGACCACCGGACCCTGGAGCGCTCCCATGTACTTCCTCCTCTGGCTGCTCGCCGTGGTGCTCGTCATCGCCGGCATCATGGCCCTCGTCCGTCGCCAGGTGCTGTGGGGCGTCGCCCTCATCATCATCGGGCTCCTCGTGGGGCCCGGCGGCGTCAGCATCTTCGGATGACGGCCCGCTAGCCCGCACGGGCCGGCGGGAGTCGACGACGAGATGGGAGCGCGCAGCGATCGCCAGGCGACCCTGGACGTCCCCGCCGCGCCCCAGAGCGCGGGGGAGGCTCGCCGCTTCGTCCAGGCCCAGCTCGACGACTGGGACCTCCGGGTCGACGACGACGGGGTGGTGCTCATGGTCAGCGAGCTCGTGACCAACGCCGGCCTGCACGCCAACAGCGACGCCAGGGTGCGCCTGGTCGACCAGGGCGACTGCCTGCGCATCGAGGTGACCGACACGAGCACGACGCCGGTGCAGCTGCGCTCGCACCAGACCGGGTCCGAGACCGGCCGCGGGTTGCGGATCGTCGACGCCCTGGCCGCCCGGTGGGGCGTCGATGCCGCCGCGGACGGCAAGACGGTGTGGTTCGAGGTGGTCGTCCCGCCCGACGGCGACGTGGGCTAGCCGCGCCGGCTAGATCCCTTCCTTGCGGCCGCGCAGCAACAGGGTGGGTGGGGCCCAGCGGAGCAGCTCGGTCCACTGCGGGCCGCGCGGGCCGGTCGTGCCGGCCGCGGGCTCGAGCAGCGCGTCGAGCCGGAACTTGGCCCGGTGCATGGCGGTGAACACCTCGCTCGGCGCCCACGTCCGCGTGCCGGGGCTCGCGGCGTCCGCGCCGCCGGCGAGGTCGCCCGGTGCGGTCGCCGCCTCGTTGCGCCCGCTCGTGCCCGGGTAGGGGTGGGCCACGAGCACGGGGTCGTCGGGCAGGCGGGGCGGGCGGTCGGCGTCGAGCATGGCGTGGGCGGGGTGGGGCAACGAGAGCACGAGCGCCCCGTCGGCCTTGAGCACGCGGTGCACCTGGCGGAAGACGCGGTTCAGGTCGTCGACGGCGGCGAGGGTGTAGATGCTGAGGACGAGGTCGAACGACTCCCCGGGGAGGAAGGCCAGCCCGGCGAGGTCGGCCTTGCGGAACTCGGCGCGCGCCTCGGCCTCCTCGCAGGCGGCCCGGCCCCGGTCGAGGCGCTCCTGGTCGGGGTCGACGACCACCACCTTGGCGCCCTGCTGGGCCAGGGCGATGGACGCGGAGGGGCGGTGGAGCCCGAGCACGAGGACCCGCTTGTCGGCGACGGTCCCGAGCAGGCGCAGCGCGTCCTCGTCGGGGATCTCCGGGCCGTAGCGCACGACCTCGCGCGGGGGAGGGGGATCGGACGCCGGGGCCATCCCTGCATTGTGACCCATCGGGCGGGATGGGACGCGGTGCGCGCCGACCCCAGTCGCCGGATCGGTCAGTCGATGCCGACGAGCTCCTCGCGGCCCCGCTTCGCCCGGTAGAGGGCCTGGTCGGCCGCCTCGAGGGTGGCGGCGCCGGCCCCGTCCTCCGGGCAGGCGGCGTAGCCGGCGGAGTAGGCCACGAGCGGGTCGGTCTCGCGCCACGCGGCCGCGAGTCGGTCCAGCAGCCGCCGGGCGCCGGCCTCACCCCCGCCGTGCAGCACGACCGCGAACTCGTCCCCGCCGAAGCGGCTGACGCAGTCGTCGGTCCGGCACGAGCGCCGCAGGCAGCCCGCCATGGTGACGAGCACGTCGTCGCCGAGCCCGTGCCCGTAGCGGTCGTTGACCGCCTTGAACCCGTCGAGGTCGATCATCACCACGGCGTCCCCGGCCGCCGCCGCGGCCAGGGCCCGGGCGAACGTCCGCCGGTTGGCGAGGCCGGTGAGCGGCTCGCGCTCGGCCTCGTCGGCGAGGCGGGCGGTCTCCCGCAGGCGCTCGAGCACCAGGCCGGCCTCGGTGGAGAGCACCTCGACCGCGTCGCGCTCGAGGTCGTCGAGGTGGTGCACCGGGTGGCGCCAGCCCGTGACCACCGCGCCGAGGCACTCATGGTGCCCGACCAGGGGGATGAACAGGGCGGAGGCCAGGCCGGTTGTCTCGATGAGCCGGGGCGAGGTCACGTCGGAGTTGCGGGCGTCGGGCACGAAGACGGCCTGGTGACGGCGAACCGCGGCGGCGACCCCGCTCGGCTCGGCGCGCAGGTCGACCGCCATGGGGCCGTAGCCGACGACGGAGTCGTTGCCGCTGACCTCCACGTAGCGGTCGGGGTCGTCCGGGTCGACGAGGAGCACGGCCACCAGGTCGGTGTGGAGGGTCTCGCCGACGGCCTCGACGACCACGTCGGTCGCGTCCCGGAGGGTCTCCGCCCGGGTGAGGCGGCGCGCCGCGTCGAGCAGCCGCACCATGGTGGCCCCGTCCCGGCGTTGCTGGGCGGCGGTGCGGCTGAGGGTCTCGGCGATGAGCACCGCCACCGCCAGGACCACGACGAAGTCGAGCCACGACGGCGTCGGCCACGTGCCCGCGGCGTAGCTGGCGACGGTGTAGGGGACGAGCGCGAAGGCGACGCCGGGACGCTGGGTCAGCCCCACGAAGAGGTAGGTGAGGGCGTAGAGCACGACGTAGCGCTGGGTCGACCCGGGCGCCACGACGCCGGCGAGGCCGATCATGGTCTGGCCCAGGAAGGGCACGCCGAGGAGGGCGTACCGGGGGAGGCGCTCCCAGGGCACGAGGGGGACGAGCAGGCCGACGACGATGGCCGCCACGCCGAACGAGGCGACGACGACCGGGTCCTGCTCGGACGGGCGCACCGCCTCCGTGACCACGACGATCAGCCCGCTGACGATGTACAGCAGGCGCGCGAGGCGGGCCGCCTCGCGCGTCGTGCGCACTCGCCACCGGGTCCACCGCATGGTCCTTGCATCGGCCGGGCATCGGCCGGCGCCAAGCGCGATGGGACCGATGGACCACCCCGAATCCCAGATACCGCCGTTCGGCCTAGGCCGTGTGACCAGCCGGTTGCGCTGACTGCGGCGTCACTGTTGTGGCGAGCGGTTTGTCGCGGATCTAGAAGAGCTCGCCGTCGTCGTCGGCGAGCAGCTCCTCGACCCAACCGCGAACGCCACGGAGCCCGGCGGCCAACCGGTCGTCACTGGCGCTGCCGACCGGGGCCCATGGTTCCGTTCGAAGCTCGTGCTCCATGTCGAGCTTCACCCACTGGTCGTAGAAGCCGCTGCGCACCTGCTCGTCGTGGATGTCAGCAGCTCGGACCAATCCCATCAGGTTCGTGACCAGGCGCCCGAGGTCATCGCCCGTTCGTTCGAAGGCGTCCAAGTCGTCGAGCATCCCTTGGAACAGTCGACGTTGGTGATCGTCCACGGTGGCCAATGGTCGCAGCGGGTCGTGCGGTGCGCCACCGGCCTGCGGGGGCGACTCGCGCCGAGAGCGAGGTGCTGCGATCGGGGGACTGCGTCAGTTGTTGGTGGGGTCGCCGGGGGTGGAGCGTCGGTCGAGGAGGAACGAGAGGGCGCAGTTGAGGTCGTCGTAGCGGAGGCGGGCGCCGTCCCACGCCCCGGTGATGGTCTCTTCGGCGATGGTGAGCTCGGCGAGGTCGTGCAGGGTGGTCAGGTCGGGGCCGGTGGGGGCGGTGGCGGGCTGGTCGGTGACGGGGGTGGCGCCGGGGCGGTGGACGGTGACCTGGCCCATGAGCAGCTCGATGCGGTAGCCGTGTTCGTGCACGACCCGGTGGTGGAACGCGCACAGGGTGATGAGGTTGTCGACCCCGTGAGGGCCGCCGTGCTCGCGATGGACCATGTGGTGGACCTGGAAGCGGCCCACCAGGTCGCAGCCCGGGAACCGGCAGTGCCCCCTGGTCACGGGCGGCGACCTCACGGCGCAGCGTGCGGGACACGGACTTGTGGGCCTTCTCGACGAGGCGGGGGCGGCCGTCGGGCCCGGTGACGATCGTGAACGTGGTCGAGTCACACCCGAGCCGGCGGGCGGTCTCCGGCGAGAGGTTGGGGCCATCCGCGAGCCGGCACGCCCCGTCGGCCGCGTGAGCCAGCACGTCGTCGTCGACGTGGACCACGATCGTGGCCGCCGGCTCGGACACGACGCCGGGTTCGTCGTCGCCGCCGTGAAGGGCGCGGTCGCAGACGGCGACGAGGGCGTCGGCCTGGCGGGCCCACTTGGAGTCGTCGCCGGGCTGGGGCAACGGCTCGCCGTGGTCGTCGACGGGACGCTCCGTGGAACGCTTCGACGCCGGCACGACGACCGCGCCGATCGCGGCGGTCACGATCGCGGCGTCCTCGGGGGCCATGCGCCCCTCGAACGCGACCATCCCGTCGGGCTCGACCCACCACCGGAACATCCGCCGCTGGTGACGATCCGCGGCGGGCTGGTCGTCGAGCCGGCCCGCCCGCCGATACCCCGACACCGCCTTCTCGAGCATCGGGGCGGTCGCGTGGCGGGCGAAGTTCACGAAGAACTCCTCCTCGTAGGGCTCCACCGCAACCCGCGTGATGGCCCGCACCTTCGAATACGACAACTCCCCCGCCGCGAAGTGCTGGCGCACCAGGGGCAACCGGGTCAGGGCGTGGGCGACCCGGAGGTGCTCCTGGGCGGCGCGGCGGCCGACGCCGCACCGCCACGACAGCCAGTGCACGCACGACCGGCAGTCCCACGCCCCCCACGCCTCCCGGCGGTCGAACTCCGCCACGAGCAACAACCACCGGCACATCGCCGCCGCGATGTGGCCGGCCAGCGTCGAGATCTCCGCTGCCAACCGGTCATCGGACCACCCCGCCGGACCCCCCGGCGACACCCCGACCGGCTCGACGACAGCAGTGGCAACAGGCACGGCGGGACCTCCCAAGGAGTGGGCTCAGAGGTCCATCATCCCCAGGAGCACCGACAAGAACCCCGGCCCGAAAACGCTCCACGAAACGCATGCGACCCGGCGGATCGGCGTCCGCTACCGCGTGCGCGCCGGTCTTCGAGAACCTGAACGGGTCTCTTGGTTAGCGTTGCCTCATGGCTGCATGGGAGCTGCGCAGGGTCATGAGCACGGCTGCGGAACGATGGCCGATGGCCGAGGCCGAGAGGCTCGCCGCTTCAGGGTGGGAGCTCGTAGGTGTGGCGCCGATCGATTCGCCTGTGGGTACTGCGACGGGGACGACTGCGCACGCGATGTACTTCCGCCGTTCGATCACCGACGCGGCAGCGCAGGCCGTTCGGGATGCGACGAGTCAGCGTTTCGACGTGTGCTTGGTGGACGTCACTGGAGGTCAGATCTCGGTCATCAAGGAAGTGCGCGAGCTCACCGGTCTGGGATTGGCCGAAGCCAAGCACCTCGTCGATTCCGTCGGATCGACTCACTCGGGCATCGTTGTACTCCGATCGGTCGAGGAGACCTTTGCTCGTTACGCCAAGGAGCAACTCGAGGCTGCGGGGGCGGTTGTCCAGGTCAGTGGCCCGTCCTGACGCCGTACTAGCGCGAATCGTTCTCGCGGCCGACCAGATCGGTCCCGGATCGGACCGGAGCCGGCGGTGCTCCGTGGAACGCCGGCGGCGCCGCGGCGTCAGCCGGGCTCGGGGCCGAGGATGCTGGCGAAGCAGAGCATCTCGCCGGGGTAGCCGCCGAGGTTCTGGACGAGGCCGAGCTTGCGGTCCTGGACCGTGGTGATCTGGCGCTCGGGCGTCGCCTCGTCACGGAACTGGAGCCAGTGCTCGAAGTGCATGCGCAGGCCCGACGCGCCGACGGGGTGGCCGAAGGACTTGAGGCCGCCGTCGGGGTTCACGGGCAGGTCGCCCTCGAGCTCGAAGGTGCCGGCGAGCACCTCCTTCCAGGCGGTGCCGCGGTCGGCGAAGCCGAGATCCTCCATGAGGACGAGCTCGGTGGGGGTGAAGCAGTCGTGCACCTCGGCCATGGCGATCTGGGCGCGCGGATCGGTGACGCCGGCCTGGGCGTAGGCGTCGGTGACCGCCTGCACGACCTCGGGGAACGTCGTGTAGTCGTACTCGGGGTCGGCGTTGCCGCTGCCGTTGCCGGCCACGAACGACAGCGCCTTCACGTAGAGCGGCTTGTCGGTGTAGCGGTGGGCGTCCTCGGCGCGGACGACGATGGCGGCGGCGGCGCCGTCGGCCACGCCCGCGCAGTCGAACAGGCCGAGGCGGCCGGCGACGGGCGCCGCCTGGCAGATCGTCTCGACCGAGACCTCACGGCGGAACTGGGCGCGGGGGTTGCGGGCGCCGTTGCGGTGGTTCTTGGCCGCGATGCGGGCGAGCACCTCGCGCAGCTCGGCGTCGGACACGCCGTACTTCTCGCCGTAGGCGGGGGCGACCAGGCTGAACATCGCCGCGGCGGTCAGGGTGCGCTGGGTGCCGTCGGTGGGGATGGGCGGGGCGTTGAGGCCCTGGTAGCCGCCGTCCTTCACCTTCTCCACGCCGATGGCCATGGCCGAGTCGTAGGCGCCGGACGCCACCGCGTAGCAGGCGTTGCGCAGGGCCTCGGAGCCGGTCGCGCAGTAGTTCTCGAGGCGGGTCACCGGCTTGGCCCGCAGCTTCAGCGCCTGCGAGAGGGCGATGCCGCTCATGGCGGTGGTGGCGGTCCCGAACCAGTAGGCGTCGATCTCGTCGGTGGTGACACCGGCGCCGGTGAGGGCCTGGCCGGCGGCGTCGATGATCAGGTCGTCGGCGCTGCGGTCCCAGTGCTCGCCGAAGTCGGTGCACCCCATCGCCACGATGGCGACCCGGTCCTTGATCCCATGTGAGCTCATGCCGGCCTCGTCCCTCCTTCGTCGGGACCCCTTCGGGATCCGGTTCGTCGGTGCCGCTGCTCCGCTCCGCTGCGCAGCCTCACGGGGTGGTCTTCCCGCTCGTCCCGCGGGCGGGGCGGGCCTTCCAGAAATAGTTGTGGACGCCGTCGCTCGTGGTGAGGCGGCGGAAGGTCATCTCGACGCGGTCGCCGATGGCGAGGGCGTCGGGGTCGACGTCGGTGAGCTCGACCGGGAAGCGGCCGCCGCCGTCGAAGTCGACCACCGCGAACACGATGGGCGGGCTCGGCGAGTAGGCGAGGCGGTCGATGGTGAAGGTGACGATGGTGGCGGCCACGTCGGCCATGGGGGCGGGCGTGCCCTCGTCGAGGGTGCCGTCGGCGTAGGAGATGCGGGCGGGCGGCAGGCTCAGGGCGCCGGAGGGGTCGCGGGAGCCGACGAACCCGAACTTCCACTCGGACCGGCGCGCCGACGGGGGTGCCGCCGCCCGCTGGGGCTCGGGGCGGTTCGGCGGCTGCACCGCCACCTCGCCCCGCCAGGACAGGAAGGTGCCGTAGGGGACCGGGGCGCCGGCCGCGACCTGGTCGTCCAGCGACCGCTCGGGGGACCAGTCGGCCACCGCGTCGGTGGCCCGGAACACGAGCACGTCGGCGCCGTCCACGAGGGACACGAGCGCCAGCACCTGGCCGGGCCGCGCCCCCTCGAGCAGGTCGGTCAGGGCCAGGCCGGCGGCGGCCGCGCCCGGGTTGCCGACGGTGGCGGCACGGTCGTCGAGCAGGGCGCCCTCGCCGACGCCGAGGGCCTTGCCGAGGCGGGCCACCGAGCGGGCGTGGGTGCCGACCACCGCGACGCGGTCGACCTGGTCGGCGCCGAGCTCGGCGGCCTTCAGGGCGAGGTCCCAGGCGTCGCGGCCGAGCGGGACGTAGACGGACTCGCCGAAGCGCTCCTCCCACACCTTGGAGCCGGCGTCGCCGGGCGTGCGCCAGCGGTCGAGGAATTCCTCGGTGAGCGACACGGTGGCGAGGTGCTCGGCCAGCAGGGGGCCGTCGTCGGCGTCGCCCACGAGCACCGCGGCGCCGGCGTCGCCGCCGGCGGCCTCGTCCGGGCTCGTCGGGGCGCCGGAGCGGAGGTCTCCCGCCACCACGAGGGTCGGGGTGCGCCCGTCGAGGGCGGACCGCAGGGCGCCCACGCCCGAGCGGCACGAGCCGACCGCGTCGTAGGCGGCGGCGGTGCGGTCGAGGCGCAGCGCGGCGTGGATCGCGGTGGCGTTGGTCTTGTCGAGGTACGGCGGGGCCGTGGTGGCGAACACCACCGCAGCGGGGGCGACGCCGTCGCCGGGCCCGCCGGCGGCGGTGGCGAGCGTCGCGGCCCGGCGCAGGGCCAGGCGGCCCGCCTCGACCCCGAGGGTGGTGGCGTCCTCGTCGTAGGAGGCGACGGTCCGCTGCCCCCGGCCCCCGCCCTTGCCGAAGGTGGCCTTCACCTCGGCCCGGTCGAGCCGGCGGTAGGGCACGTAGGCGGCGGCGCTCAGGATCCCTCGCATCGCGCGGGAGTGTACGGGCGGCCCTCCGGAGGCGGCGAAAAGGCGGCGGGGCCGTTCGGTAACCTCCCCGCCCGTGCCCAGGGTGGTCGCCGCGGTGGCGGTACTGGTCGCTGCGGCGCTGACGGCGGGCTGCGGTGGTGGTGACGACGCCGCCGCGCCCGCGGCGCCGACGACGACCGCCACGCCGGGCACCGGGTCGATCGGCGCCCCGCGCGACGCGGCGTGCGACCGCCCGGCCGAGCCGGTGGCCCTCGGCGAGGACCTCGTCGCCGTGCGCGATGCCGTGGCGGGCGAGGCGGGCCTGGCGACCGCGCCTCCCGAGGGGGACCCCGTGCGCCGGTGCGACCTCGTGGGGGCCACGAGCGCGGTCGTGCCCGCCGCGTGGGGCGACCAGCTGCCCCGGCCCGGCGACCTCCCGCGGCCCGGCTTCACCATCAGCCCGTCGTTCGGCCCGCGGGTCGAGACCGACCCGGTGGTGGTGGTGGGCGCCGGCCGCTTCGTGGGCGACCCGCCCACGGCGGCGTTCGTGAACGAGAACAACGCCCGGGGCTCGCTCGAGCGCGGCACCCGTTCCCCGCGGGCGGGCACCGCCATCCCGGACGGCTGCCGCGCCCTCGGGCCTCTGCCCTTCACCACCGGGGACGGCGTCCTCCGCGGTGAGGTCCAGCCCTTCGTCGAGTGCGACGGCGAGGCCCGGGCCTGGCTGGTCGCGGTGGCCTTCCCCACCGACGGCGGCCAGTACCAGGGCGAGCTGATCGGCCAGGCCCTGACGACCGCCGACCTCGACGCCGTGCTCGCCGCCCTCGCGTCGATGACGGTGGAGCCGACCCACGTCCCGCCCAAGGAGCTGCCCCCGCTGCCGCAGGTGCCCGCGTGACGGCGTCCGGCAGGACGAGGGGGCGCCGCCGGGTGCTGGGACTCGCGCTCGCGCTGGCGCTGGCCGCCACCGGGGCGGCCTGCGGTGGCGGCTCGGACGACGGGGCGGGTGGGGGGCCCGGCGCCGGACCGGACCGTCCCAACGTGTTGTTCGTGCTGACCGACGACATGGTGGTCGACGACCTGGCCGCCATGCCCCACGTGCGGTCGTGGCTCGGCGACGCCGGCACCTCGTTCTCGCGGGCCTACGTCAGCGTCTCGCTCTGCTGCCCGTCGCGGGTGACCATGCTGCGGGGCCAGTACGCCCACAACACCGGCGTGCAGAGCAACGAGGGCACCAACGGGGGGTTCCCGGTGGCCCACGCCCTCGGGGTCGAGTCCTCGACGGTGGCCACGTGGCTCGACGCCGCCGGCTACCGCACCGCCCTGCTCGGCAAGTACCTGAACCACTACCCCCGCGGCGCGGGCGCCACCTACGTGCCACCGGGCTGGGACACCTGGTCGAGCCCCGTCGACGGCTCCACCGAGGTGGGCTACGACTACACGCTCAACGAGGACGGCCGGCTCGTCCGCTACGGCGACGCGCCGGAGGACTACGCCGGCCACGTGCTCGTCCAGCAGGCCGCCGAGGTCGCCGCCGACGCCGACGCGGCGGGCGAGCCCTTCTTCACCTGGCTGTCGGTGGACGCCCCCCACGAGCCGGCCACGCCGGGCCCCGGTGACGAGGACGCCTTCGCCGACGCCACCGCCCCGCGCGACGGCACCTTCGACGAGGTGGACCCCTCGGCGCCGGACTGGGTGGCGGGCCTGCCACCGCTCACCGAGGCCCAGCAGGCCGAGATCGACGAGCGGTACCGGAGCCGGCTGGCTTCGCTGCGCTCGCTCGACCGGGAGCTCGACGGCCTGTTCCGCGGCCTCGACGAGTCCGGCCAGCTCGACGACACCTACGTGGTCTTCACGTCCGACAACGGCTTCCACCTGGGCCAGCACCGCCTCAAGGCGGGCAAGCAGTCGGCCTACGAGGAGGACATCCGCGTGCCCCTGCTGGTGCGCGGGCCGGGCGTGGCCGCGGGTGAGACGTCCGACGCGCTGGTCGGCAATGTCGACCTGGCCCCGACCTTCGCCGCGCTCGCCGGCGCCGACGCCCCGGATTTCGTCGACGGGCGCGATCTGTCGGGCCTCTGGCTCGGCGACGCCGAGGGCTCGGGGCGGGCCGCCCTGCTCCTCGAGCACTGGCCGCCGTTCGCGCCCGGCTACGTGCCGCCGACGGCGCCGAGCGGGACGGGCGCCGCGCCCGGGACGACGACGTCGACGACGCTGCCCGACGACGTCGACATCGCCCCGCTCATCGGCGACACCGACGGGCACGAGTCGCCCAGCGAGGGCCCCACCCCGCCACAGTTCTCCGGGGTCCGCACGGATCGGTACACCTACGTGGCCTACGTCACCGGCGAGGTCGAGCTGTACGACGGCGTGGACGATCCCGAACAGCGCCACAACCTGGCCAGCACCGCCGACCCCGCGCTGCTCGACCGGCTGGCGCGGCTCACCGAGCAGCTCGCCGCCTGCGCCGGCGCGACCTGCCGCTCGCTCGAGGGGACCGACGTCCCGTGAGGGCGCCGGGCCGGGCCACGACGCTCGCGCTGGTGCTGTTCCTCGTCGGGGGCGTGCTCGCCGTGCTGCTCGTCGCCGCGGGTGACCGCGACGGTGGCCGACCGGGCGTCCCCACCACGTCCGGCGCGGTCGCGGTCGAGGGGGGCGACGGCCCGTGGGCGGTGGTCGCCCGCACACCGGTCGCGCCCGACCCGGGCGACCTCCTCGCTGCCTTCGGCTCGGTCTGGGCCACCCACCACGGCACCGGCACGGTGACCCGCCTCGACGGCGACGGCACCGCCCACGCCGTGGCGGTGGGGGAGAGCCCGGTCGCGCTGGCCGCCGCGGACGATGCGGTCTGGGTGGCCGACCGGGCGGGAGACGCCCTGGCGCGCCTCGATCCGACCGACGGCTCGGTGGTGGCCACCGTGGCCCTCGACGGCGCGCCCGCCGACCTGGTGGCCGCGGGCGGATCGCTCTGGGCCAGCCTGCCCGACCAGGGGGCGGTGGCGCGCGTCGACGCCCGGCGCGGCGTCGCCCTCGGATCGGTCGCGGTGGGGTCGTCCCCCGGTGCGCTCCTGGCCGCCGCCGGCGGCGTCTGGGTCGCGGACGCCGCCGACGACACGGTGACCCGCCTCGACCCGGCCCGGGGGGAGGTCACCGACACGATCGACGTGGGGCGGGCGCCGCTCGCGCTGGCCGCGACCGACGACGCCGTGTGGGTCGCGAACCACGAGGACGACTCGGTGACGCCCATCGCGCTGGGCGCCGCGCCGGGCGACCTGGTGGCGGGCGAGGCCGTCGGCAGCGGCGGGGCACGACCGGTCGCGCTGCTCGTCGCCCAGGGCTCGGTCTGGGCGGCCAACTACTCGTCGCACTCGGTCGGGCGGATCGACCCCGACGCCGAGCGGCTCGTGACCTCGTACGACGTCGGCGCGCAGCCGTCGGCGCTGGCCGAGGCGGGCGGCGCGATCTGGTCGGCCGACTCCGGCTCGGACCGGGTGACGCGCATCGACCCGGCCAGCGACTGGGGCGACCTCGTGGCGGTCGCCGTCGGGCCCGGGCCGGGCGCGCTCGCCGTCAGCGACGCCGGCCTCTGGGTCGCCGAGTACCAGGGCGCCGCGGTCGCGCGGGTCGGCGTGGGCACGCCGGCGCTGACCACGACCGAGGTGGCGGTCGGCGACTCGCCCGCCGCGGTGCTCGCCGCCACCGACGCGGTCTGGGTGGCCGACTTCGGCGACGACACCGTCACCCGGCTCACCGCCGACGGCGGATCGGTGACGGCCACCACGGAGGTGGGCCGGGGGCCGGGCGCGCTGGCCGAGGCCGGCGGTGCCGTCTGGGTCGCGGCCTACGAGGACGACCGCCTCGACCGCCTCGACCCCGGCACGGGCGAGGTGACCGCCGAGGTCACGGTGGGCGACGGGCCGGTGGCCCTCGCCGCTGACGACGCCGGTGCCCTGTGGTCGGTGGGCAGCCTGGCGGGCACGGTGAGCCGGGTCGACCCGGCGACCGCGACGGTGACGGCCACCGTGCGGGTCGACGCCGCGCCCGTCGCGATCGCCGCCGGCGCCGGATGGGTCTGGGTCATCGGCTACGGCGGTACGGTCTCGCGCATCGACCCCGCCACCGCCTCCGTCACCGCCACGACGACCGTCGGCGGCCAGCCCCGCGGCCTCGCGGTCGCCGACGACGCGGTCTGGGTCACCGACCGCACCGGCGGCCAGGTCCTCCGCCTCGACCCCGCCACCGCCGCGGTGGTCGACCGGGTGGGCACCGGCGCCGATCCGGTCGCCGTCGCCGTCGACGAGGAGCAGGACCTCGTGTGGGTCCTGAACCGGGGCGACGGCACCGTCAGCCGGGTCGATCCCGCCACCGGCCGAGCGCAGGCCACCCGCGTCGGCGCCCTGCCGAGCGCGCTGGCCGTCGGCGCCGGCCGGGTGTGGGTGGCCGGCGGCGCCACCGCCTCGGTGAGCGTGATCGACGCCGTCACCGGCGTGGCCCGCACCACGGCCGTCGGCGAGGCCCCGACCGCGCTGGCCGTCCTCGCCGCGACGGACGGCTCCGGCCGGGCCGTGGTCGCGGACAGCGGCTCGCACGCGGTGACGGTCGTGACCGCCGGCGCTCTCGACGCGGGGTCGCCGTCGTGACCGCCGGCGTGGGGCCACTGGCGGGGGTCCGCGTCCTCGCCGCCGAGCAGATGCAGGCCCTGCCTTACGGCACCCAGCTCCTCAGCCGCCTCGGCGCGGAGGTGGTCAAGGTCGAGCACCCCACCCTCGGCGAATCGGGCCGGGGCGCCCACCCCGCCATGGCCGACCCCTGGGGTCGCCCGGTCGGCGCCACGTTCCTGCGCAACAACCTGGCCAAGCGCAGCGTCGGCATCGACCTGAAGGCGCCCGAGGGCCGGGACCTGTTCCTCGACCTCGTCCCCCACTTCGACGTGGTCGCCGAGAACTTCAAGGCCGGGACCATGGACCGCCTCGGCCTGTCCTACGCCGAGGTCTCCGCCCGCCACCCGGGCGTGATCTACGTCTCGGTCTCGGGCTTCGGCAACGCCCCCAACGCCGACGGCGAGCACAGCCCCTACCGCGACCAGCCCGCCTACGCCTCGGTGGTCGAGGCCATGTCCGGCGTCTACGAGTGGGCCCGCCGGCCGGGCGAGCCGCCCCGGCCGAACCCCGTCGGGGCGCTGGGCGACATCTCCTCGGCCCTCTTCGCGGTGATCGGCGTGCTCGCCGCGCTGCGCGAGCGGGACCGCACCGGACTCGGCCAGCAGGTCGACGTGGCCATGCTCGACGCCCTGCTGTCGATGACCGACGTGGTCACCAACATGTGGTCGCTCGGCATCCGGCCGGAGAGCCCGATGCACCTGATCCTCGACGCGTTCGCCGCGTCCGACGGCTTCGTCGTCGTCCAGATCGTCCGCGAGCACCAGTTCGAGCGCCTCGCCGACCTCGTCGGCCACCCCGAGTGGGTCGGCGATGAGCGCTTCGCCACCCGGGCGGGCTGGGTCGTGCACCTCGAGGACACCATCCGCCCCGCCCTCGAGGCCTGGCTCTCGACGCGCACGAGGGCGGAGGCCACGGCCGCGCTCGGTGCCGCCGGGATCGCCGCGGGCAGCTGCTACACCGCCCCCGAGGTCATCGAGGACGAGCACACCGCCGTGCGCCGCATGCTGGTGGAGATGGAGCGCGTCGACGGGGTGCCCGAGCCGGTGCTCATCCCCGGCAACCCGGTGAAGCTGTCGAACCTGGCGGACCCGGCCGACCCCGTCGGCGCCCGCATCCCGTGGGTGGGCGAGCACACCGCCGAGGTCCTGCAGGCCGAGCTCGGCCTGGACGCCGCCGCCCTCGGGCGCCTCGCCGAGGCCGGGGTGATCTCTCGGGTGGACGGCGAGCCCGGCGAGCCCGCCGAGCCGGTGGCCCCGTGACCCCGCAGCGCCGCGACGAGTCCGACCGGGGCTGGGTCGTCTGGGTGATCGTGGGCACGATCACGCTGGTCCTCTGCGTCGCGGTGATCGTCGTGGTCGGTGGCGGCGACGGGGACGACACCGCGGTCGACGGCCCGGTCGACGGTCAGGCGGTCTACGAGCAGAGCTGCGCGAACTGCCACGCGATCGACGGCGCGGGCGCCATCGGCCCCAAGCTCGCCGACGGCCGGGTGGCCCGCCGCTACCCGGACATCGCCGACCAGATCGAGATCATCGAGAACGGCCGCCCCGACACCGGGATGCCGCCGTTCGGCGCCGAGCTCAGCGACGAGCAGATCGAGGCCGTCGCGCAGTACGTCCGCAGCCTCTGAGGACCGCGGGCGCCGCCGACCGCGGGCGGCCAGCGCCGCGGGGCCGCCGGCCCTAGGATCGCCGCCGCAACCGAGCCGAGGAGCGGGGCATGCGTCGAGTCGTCGTGGCAGCGTTGGTGGGGGTCCTGGCCGTGGTGTCGGCCGCTCCGGGGGCGTCGGCGGCGCCGCCGCGGGAGGACGCCATCGGCGACGCGGTGCCCAAGGGCGACATCGTCACGGGCACCTACAGCGCCAACTTCACGGACATCTTCCTCACCGGCTTCAAGGGCCGGGTCACGCTGCGCCAGGGGACCGACCCCGCGACCGCGGCGGCGTGGAACAGCCCGCAGACCCGCCTCGTGGTGCAGCTCGACACCACGAACACCCACACCGGCCCCGACGTGCAGGTGGTGGCCCACAAGGTGGAGGGCGTCTTCACCGCCGAGGTGACCGATCTCCTCTCGGCGGTCCCCGGGCCGCTCACCTGCGGCGCCACGGCGTCGTTCACCGCCCCCAACATCTACAAGGTCTTCGTCCCGTCGGACTGCCTGGACACCGACATCACCTCGGTCCGGGCCCGGTTCCGCATGTTCTTCGACACGCCGCCGGCGGGGGGCAGCGTCAGCGTCGACAAGTCGCCGAACACCGGCTGGGGCTCGAGGCTGCAGGCGGCGCCCTGAGGCCGACCTACCCCCTCGTTCGGGGGTGGGTTACAACTTGACATGATTTGTCGCATCTGGCACCTTGGGGCTCGTTCCGACGACCCCTTCGTGAGGTATGCAGATGCGACGACTCCTGGCCGCCGCCCTCGTGGCCGCCACCGCCTTCGGCTTCACCCTGGCCCCGTCCGCCGCCGTCTCGGCGACCGATCCGACCGGCGACGCCGTACGGCCGCAGGGCGACATCGGCCGCTACGTGGTGCGGCTCGACTCGGCCTCCGACCGCTACGTCGTGAAGGTCGCCGTGGCCCGTGGCGTCGACCCGGTGACCACGAAGTCCTGGCGGGGCACCAACACCGCCATCCGGATCTACTGGGACACGAGCCCGCTCCCCGGTGAGGAGTTCCTCACCACCCTCCACACCGTCGGCAGCCCCGCGGTGTTCACCGGCGAGACCACCGCCAACCTGCCGATCGACCTGTTGAACGACCAGGGCATCGCCATCCCCTCGGGCCTCGACTGCACGGCCACGGCGCCCACCGGCACCGGCGGCACCATCCAGTACCTCGCCCCCAACACCTACAAGGTGCGGGTGCCGGCCTCCTGCCTGCCCGGCGCCGCCAGCGTCTCGGCCCGCATCGAGATGACCTTCGACCCCCGGCCCGCCGGCGGCACCGACACCGACAACGCCCCGAACAACGGCTACGTCGACCTGCCCGCCGCCTGAGGTCGGCTGATCGCGTCGGGCGGGAGGCGTCCCGCCCCGCCTCCCGCCCGACGCCAGCGACGTGCCCGGCCCCGGACCGCCCCCGGGGCCGGGCACCCGCGCGTTGCTTCGGCCCTCCTTCGTCGGGCCCCCTTCGGGATCCGGTTCGTCGGCGGCGCTGCTCCGCTCCCGTTGCTTCGGCCCTCCTTCGTCGGGCCCCCTTCGGGATCCGGTTCGTCGGCGGCGCTGCTCCGCTCCCGTTGCTTCGGCCCTCCTTCGTCGGGCCCCTTCGGGATCCGGTTCGTCGGCGGCGCTGCTCCGCTCCGCTCCGCAGCCTCACGAGATCGGGTCACGGCTTTGCCGGCGTCGGCGTTGACCGGTCGTCGTCCCGCTCCATAGGCTCGATCTGACGACCCGTCAGATCTTGGCGGGGCGGATCGACCGGCGGGGCGACGGCCCCGGGGAGCCCTCATGGATTTCGAGTTCAGCGACGAGCAGCAGGCCTTCGTGAAGGACGTCGAGCGCTTCCTCGACGAGCACGACGACCCGGAGATCTTCGACGTGACCCGGGAGAACATGGCCCAGATCGTCGACACCCCCAAGCGCCGGGCCTTCATGGCCGAGGTCGGCGAGCAGGGCTGGCTCGGCATCACCTGGCCCAAGGAGTACGGCGGCCAGGAGGGCGAGGGCGTCTACGAGTACCTGCTCAACGAGCAGCTCGCCGGCCGGGGCGGCCCCCAGATCGGCAAGGGCGTCGGCATCATCGGCAAGACCCTCATCCACCACGGGTCCGAGAAGCTCAAGGCCGAGTTCCTCCCCAAGATCCTCCGCAACGAGGTCGAGTTCGCGGTGGGCTACAGCGAGCCCGACGCCGGCTCCGACGCCGCCTCCATGAAGCTCAAGGCCACCCGCGACGGCGACGGCTGGCGGCTCAACGGCCAGAAGGTCTGGACCACCTCGGCCCACTTCGCCGAGTGGTACTGGCTCGGGGCCCGCACCGACCCCGACGACAAGCACGGCGGCATCACCCTCTTCCTCGTCCCCCTCGACCAGCCCGGCATCACCATCAAGGGCATGTGGACCATGGGCGACGAGCGCACCAACGAGGTCTTCATCGACGACGTCTTCGTCCACGACGACTACGTCGTCGGGGAGGTCGGCAAGGGCTTCCAGTACATCTCCCAGGCGCTCGACCTCGAGCGCTTCACGATGTTCACGTTCTCGCCCATCAAGCAGCGCCTCGACCTGCTGGTCGAGTACGTGCGCACCACCGTGCGCGACGGTCAGCCGCTGAAAGACGACCCCGTCATCCGCCAGCGCATCGCCCGGCTCGTGGCCGACGCCGAGACCGCCCGCGTCCTGGGCCTGCGCTTCGTGGCCGAGTCGATGAAGGGCGGCGCGCCGCCCACGACCCACGCCTCGGAGTACAAGCTCTTTGCCACGGAGCTCTCGAAGCGCCTCGCCTCGGAGTCGATGGACATCGCCGGCCCCGGCAGCGCCCTGCGGGTGCGCACCGAGGAGGCGCCCATGGCCGGCCGGGCCGAGTCGACCTACCGCTACACGGTGATCGACACCATCGGCGGCGGCACGTCCGAGGTGCAGAAGAACATCATCGCCCGGCGCAAGCTCGGCCTCCCCAAGAACTTCTAGTGGGTTCCGACCAGCCCCCCATCCGTTCTGGGTACAGGAATCCGTCGTGAGCGTCCTGTTCGTGTACCCAGAACGAGAGCGGGTGGGTGCGGTCCCATGCTGAACGGGGTCACGGTCCTCGACCTGTCCACGGTCGGGCCCGCCGCCCGCGCCGCCCGCATGCTCGCGGACTACGGCGCCCGGGTGATCAAGGTGGGGGCGCCCGCGGCGGCCGGCAGCGTCCAGATCGAGCCCCCCTTCTTCGCCTACGGCGGGCACCGGGGCATGGAGCGGGTGCGCCTCGACCTGAAGTCCGACGACGGGAAAGCGGCCTTCCTGCGCCTGGCCGCCGACGCCGACGTCGTCATCGAGAGCTTCCGGCCCGGCGTGGTCGACCGTCTCGGCGTGGGCTACGAGGCGGTGAAGGCCGTGAACCCCGGCGTCGTCTACTGCGCCACCAGCGGCTACGGGCAGACGGGCCCCAAGTCGCAGTGGGCCGGCCACGACGTCAACTACCTCGCCGCCGGCGGCTACTTCGCCTGCGCCGGCCGAGGAGGGGACGGCGAGCTCACCCTGCCCGGCGCCACCGTGGCCGACATCGCCGCGGGCGGCATGCAGGCGGTGATCGCGATCCTCGCCGCCCTGGTCGGGCGAGCCGACACCGGCGAGGGCGCCTACCTCGACGTCTCGGTGGCCGACGGTGTGGTGGGCATGCTCGCCCTGCTCATCGACGAGCACCTCGCCACGGGTGTCGTGCCCGAGCCCGGTCACGACATCCTCACCGGCCGCTACGCCTGCTACGGCCTCTACCGCTGCGCCGACGGGAAGTGGCTCTCGGTGGGGGCGATCGAGCCCAAGTTCTACGCCAACCTCTGCCGCCTCCTCGGCTGCGAGCAGTGGACCGCACACCAGCTCGACGACGCCGTGCAGGACCAGATCCGCGCCGACTTCGCCGCCGCCTTCGCCACCCGCACCCGTGACGAGTGGGTCGCCGAGCTCGGCCCCGCCGACACCTGCGTGGCCCCGGTCAACGGCATCGACGAGGTGGTGGCCGACGCCCAGGTCCTCGCCCGCGGCGACGTGGTCGAGGCCGTGCGCCCGAGCGGCGAGACCTTCCGCCAGGTGGCCGCGGTCTGGGCCGGCGCCCCCCGCCCCGAGCGGGTCGAGGTCCGCGACCCCGGCTTCGACGACAGCGACGCCCTCCTCGCCTGACGTCGGGCGACCGGCCCACCCGGGCGGCCCGGACCTGGCGCGGGCTCGGACCGACCCATCGGGCTCGTGCCCGCCCGACGAGGTGCGGCCGAACGGCTGGGGTGCTGCGCTGCGCCGGCGGCCGACGAGGGTGACAGCATGATCCCGCCGGCGACGACCGACCCGTGGAGTGGTGCGATGAACAAGAAGCTGTTGGCGATGATGAACCCGACTGAGCAGCAGCTGGTGCGCGAGGTCTTCGACGGTGACCTCGCCGCGCTCGACGAGGACGCCCTGATCGACCTCCACACCCGGGTCCGCCGCGCCCGCAACAAGTACTCGAAGCTCTACCGCCGGCGGTCGTCGGCCAAGGTCAAGGCCGACAAGGGGCGGGCCAAGGCGTCCGCCGCGAACAGCCGCACGGCGCGCAAGGCCGAGGTCTTCGAGGACGCGCTGGCCAAGGTCTCCCGCCGGCTGGCGCGCGTGGCGCGCGACGAGTCCGAGGCCCTCAAGCAGGAGCGCCTCGCGGCGGCCAGGGGTGCCAAGGCGTCCGGGCCGGCGACGGGCCGCACGACGGGCAAGGGTGCCAAGGGTGCGAAGGGAGCGGCGTCGGAGCAGCGCAAGCGTCGCACCGGTGCCTCGAAGCGCAGCAGCGCCCAGGCCCGCGCCGCCACCCGCCGGGGCGAGGCGAAGCGGGCCGCCAAGAAGCGCTGAGGCCCGACCGCCGCTCGCTCCTTGGCCTGGCCGAAGGCACTCGTCGTATGATCTGACGCCCCGTCAGAAACGGGACCCACCCCCCTGCGGACGAGCCATGACCGACGCCTCCACCGACACCGACCTGCCCGACGAGATCGCCGCCGTCATCGGCGTGCCCCAGTACGAGGGCGACGCCGGCTTCGACGCCGAGCTGGGCTACGTCTGGACGTCCCTCGCCTCCGTGGAGAACGGCAACCCGCTGTTCTGGGACCCCGAGGTGGCCGAGGCGCTCACCGGCGGGCCCATCGCCCCACCGTCGATGCTCTCGGTGTGGTTCCGGCCCCACCACTGGCAGCCCGGCGCCACCGAGAACCTCGTGCCGCTGCAGGTGCACTTCGACTGCAAGGCGGCCTTCGGCCTGCCCGAGGCGGTGATGACCGACAACACCATCACCTTCGGGGTGCCGGTGCGCCCGGGCGACCGCATCCGCAGCCGCCAGGTGCTGCGCTCGGTCAGCGGGCCCAAGACGACCAAGCTCGGCAGCGGCCGCTTCTGGGTGATCGACGTGGAGTACCTCAACCAGCGCGACGAGGTCGTCGGCGTCGAGACCTACACCGGCTTCGGCTACAAGCGCGACGGGGACGCAGCCTGATGGCGGCACCGACCCCCGTCCTCACCCTCGACCAGGTGCACGTGGGCGACGCCCTGCCCGAGCTCTCGGTCGATGTCACCGCCACCACCGTCGTCCTCGGCGCCCTCGCCACCCGCGACTGGCGGCCGATGCACCACGACTACAAGTTCGCCACCGAGCGCAACGGCACCAAGGACATCTTCCTCAACACCCCGAACCAGGCCGCCTGGTTCGAGCGCTACCTCACCGACTGGACCGGCCCGCACGGCCGCCTCGGCACCGTCACCTTCCGCATGAAGGACTCGGTCTTCCCCGACGACACCATGGTGTTCCGGGGCGAGGTGACCGCGGTGGCGACCGACGACCACGGCTGCGGGTGGGTCGGCGTGGAGGTCACCCTCACCGTCGACGATCGCGTCATGACGACCGGTTCCGCCAAGATCGCCGTGCCCGTCGACGCCGACGACAACCCCTGGGCCCGTGGGCCCGAGACCTGGAAGCCCGGAGACTGGAAGGCCTGACGTGGACCTCGACTTCAGCGAAGAGCAGGAGATGCTGCGCGAGATGGTGCGCGGCCTGTGCGCGGACCAGGCGTCGCTCACCGTCGTGCGCGAGATGGAGGACGACCCCTTCGGGTACCCGCCGGCGTTCTGGCAGCAGTTGGCCGACCTCGACCTGTGCGGCCTGCTGATCCCCGAGGAGTACGGCGGCTCGGGCATGACCATGCTCGAGGGCGTCGTGGTCTACGAGGAGCTCGGGCGCTCGCTGGCGCCCTCGCCCCACTTCGCGAGCTGCGTGCTGTCGGCCGGTGCCCTGCTGGCCGCCGGCTCGGACGCCCAGAAGGGTGAGCTGCTCCCGGCCATCGCCTCCGGCGGCACCGTGGTCGTCCCCGCCTGGCTCGAGCCCGAGAGCGGCTTCGGGCCCCTCGGCGTCCAGGCCCGCTGGGACGGCGACAGCCTGTCCGGCACGAAGTGGCACGTGCCCTTCGCCGAGGCCGCTGACCGCTTCCTCGTGCTCGCCCGCACGGGCGACGCACCGACCGACATCGGCCTGTTCCTCGTGGACCGCGACGCCGACGGCGTCACCCTCTCGCAGCAGAAGACCATCGCGTCGTCGACCCAGTTCGCGGTCACCTTCGAGGCGGTCTCGGCCGAGCTCGTCGGCGAGCTCACCGGCGGCTGGTCGGTGTGGCACAACGTGATGCTCGACGGGATCATCCTGCTCGCCGCCCAGGCCTCGGGCGGGGCCGAGCACGCCCTCGACATCACCGTGCAGTACTCGAAGGACCGCTTCCAGTTCGGCAAGCCCATCGGCGCCTTCCAGTCCATCTCGCACTACCTCGCCGACGCCGCCACCCGCGTCGACGGCGCCCGCACGGTCGTCTACGAGGCGGCGTGGGCCCGGGCCACCGGCCACGACACCAGCCGGCTGGCGCCCATGGCCAAGCTCGTCGCCTGTGACACCTACCGCGACCTGACCGCCATGGCCCAGCAGGTGTGGGGCGGCGTGGGCTTCACGGTCGAGTACGACATCCAGCTCTACTTCCGCCGGGCCAAGCAGCTCCAGATCACGTGGTGGGACACCCGCTACCTCGAGGAGCTCATCGCCGCCTCGGTCCTCGACGAGCCGGCGTAGGCCCCGACGCGGCCGGCGGCCGGCGGCCACCGACCGGGAGCGGGTTGTCGGGGCGGCCTGCCGCGAGCGACGATCTCCCCACCAGCGGGGCGAGAGCGGAGGACGGGCGATGAGGAGCAGGGCGCGCAGGGCGACGGCGATCGCGGTGGCCACGGCGGTGCTCGCCGGCGTCACCCTCCTGGTCGGCGGGCCCGCGCCCGCCGGCGCCCAGAGCGCCCCGCCGGAGCCCATCGTGTTCGTGCACGGCTGGAGCTCGAGCCCGTCCACCTGGAACACCATGCGCAGCCGCTTCGTGGCGTCCGGGTTCCCCGCCGACCGGCTCTTCGCCTTCGGCTACGACAGCAACCAGTCGAACAAGACGTCGGCGGCCCAGCTCAACGCCTACGTCGACCGGGTCCGGGCCCAGACCGGCTCGCCGGTCGTCGACCTCGTCTCGCACTCCCAGGGCGGCCTGGTGGCGCGGTGGTGCATGAAGGCGAGCGGCTGCAACGGCAAGGTCGACGACTGGGTGTCGCTGGCGGGGGCCAACCACGGCACCCTCGTGTCGCTGTGCTTCTGGTGGTCGGCCTGCCGGGAGATGTTCTACAACTCCGACTTCGTCAAGGCCCTCAACGCCACCGACGAGACCCCGGGCACCGCCACGTACACGGCGCTGTGGTCGGACCGGGACGCGGTCATCCTGCCGAACTCCTCGGCGCAGCTCGCCGGCGGCGCCCGCAACGTCCGGGTGCCGATCGGCCACAACGCCTTCCCGGGCAGCCAGGCCGTGTTCAACACGATCCGGCCCATCGTCGTCGAGTAGCGCCCCGCGGCGGGGTGGCGCGGGCGCCGGGTGGCGTCAGTCGCCCTGCTCGACGAAGTCGAGGAGGCGCTCGACCGCGCCCACGAGCTCGGGGCGCAGGTCGGCGAAGGTCGTGACCTTGTTGCGCAGCGACGGCCAGAAGCCGTCGACCGTGGTGCCGAGGGCCGCGCAGAAGCCCGTCTTCCAGTCCTGGCCCCGGGGCACGTCGGGCCACTCGGTGCGGCCGAGCACGCGGGGCTGGATGCCGGCCCAGACGTCGACGAAGGGGTGACCGGTGACGAGCACGTGCTCGTCGCGCACCTGGGCCGCGAGCCGGGCCTCCTTCGTGCCCTCGACCAGGTGGTCGACCAGCACGCCGAGCCGTCGCGTGGGCGACGGCGCGAACGCGCGCACCGCGGCGGGGAGATCGTCGATGCCGCCGAGGGGCTCGACCACGACGCCGAGCTCGCGCAGGTCGTCGCCCCAGACGTGCTCGACGAGCTCTGCGTCGTGGCGGCCCTCGACCCAGATGCGGCTGGCCCGGGCGGTGCGGGCCACCGCCGCGCTGGCGGCGACCGACCCGCTGGCGGTGAAGGCCACCTGCGGGCGCTCCTGGCGGGGCGGGACGAGGGTGACGGGCTTGCCCTCGAGCAGGAAGCCGCCCCGCGCCCAGCGGAAGTGGCGGTGGTGGCCGCTACGGCCCCGCAGCGTCACCGCGGCCGACGAGAGCTTCACGATGTCGCCGCAGAAGCCCGACGACCGGTCCTCGACCACGAGGCCGAGCGTCGCCTCGACCTCGGGGTACTTCGTCGGGGCGCGCATCTCCGTGTACTCGTCGAGGATGTCGCGGTCGTACGGCGCCATGGCCCGAGTGTGGCCCGTCCACCCTCGCCGTCGGTGGCATCCTGTCCCCATGGCTGAGCCGAACAAGGCGTGGGAGATGGGGAACCGGTCGGTCGCGGCCGTCGAGGCGGGCGACAAGGAGGGGTGGATCGCCCTCTTCGCCCCCGACGGCGTCGTGGCCGACCCGGTGGGCCCCTCGATGTTCGACCCCGAGGGCAACGGCCACGTCGGTCCCGAGGGCATCGGCGCCTTCTACGACGCCGCCATCGCCGGCAACCAGGTGCGCTTCGAGTTCCGGGAGCGCTACCCCTCGGGCGACGAGTGCGCCAACGTCGTGACCATCAGCACCACGCTGCCCGACGGCTCCAAGGCCATCGTGGACGCGGTCACCGTCTACAAGATGGCCGACGACGGCGAGCACCTGGCCTCCATGAAGGCCTACTGGTCGCCCGACGACATGCGCTTCGAGCCCGCCCCCGACTGACCCCGCTCGTCCGTCGGCGGGCCGCGCCTCTCGAGTGCGCCAACCCGAACCTGGCGCATCGCGCCGCACCTCGTGCGGTTGCTTGCGCCAGGTTGAGGTCAGCGCATGCGGGAGGGGAGCGCCATACCCCGGTTCTGCAGGGTGGTCTCGGCCATCTCGACGACCCAGGAGGGGTCGCCGTGGACCATCTTCCAGGTGAAGCGCAGGGGCGCCCACCCGTGGGCGATGGCGTGGGCGTCGCGGCGGCGGTCGTCCTCGAACTGGGACTCGATCAGGTGGTGCTTCCGGCTGTCCCACTCGATCAAGACCCGGTACTCCGGCCAGCCGCAGTCGACGCGGCCCCGCCGGGACGACCGCCACGGCAGTTCGAGCTGGCGGATCGGCGCGGGGAGGCCGGCCGTCGCGAGCAGCGCGAGCCCGCGGGCCTCGAGCTCGCTCTCGGGGGCGATGTAGCCGACGCCGCGCGACTCGACCGTGCGCCACAGCAGTCCGGTGCCCCGACGGCCCCGCCGACACCAGCGCACCGCCTGGTCGGCCAGGTCCTCCTGGGTGATCACCCCGTCCGTGAGGAGCTGGTCGATCATCTGGCGGTAGCGGCCTGCCCCGAGCACCCCGGCCAGATCGGCGGCGGTGCGCACGGCGGTCGTGACCGGGATGCCGTCGATGACCGTGTGGTCGGCCGGGTCGAAGTCACACACCCGACGGACCGTGGCCAGGGCACTTCGGTTCGGGTCGTCCTGGGCCCGGCTGACCACGACGAGGCCGGATGGGACGAGCGGGAACTCCCGCAGCTCGCCAGCCGACTCGTGCGAGGCCACGGCGCCGGGGAGCTCGAGGGTGGCGGCGCGCAGCCGGCCCTTGGTGCTCAGGTCGGTGTGGGCGTGGGCGTACACGCCGGTGGCCAGACCGGTCCACGCGTGCCGGCGGAGCCGGTGGGCGATCTGGTCGTCGGTCAGGCCGGCGGCGCGGGCCTGGGCCAGGGCGAACACCTGGTCCTGGCGCCGGGCGACCCGTGCGATCTTTCGGTCTGCTTCAGTGAACATCGGCCCATGCTGGTCAGGGCCACTGACAGGAACGCGCCCGCCCCGGACCTCGACCGACGGGTCATCCTGCGCCAACCCGAACCTGGCGCATCGCGCCGCACGTCGTGCGGTTGATTGCGCCAGGTTGAAGCTGGCGCAGCAGCTCACCCCCGGCGGCTGGAGCCAATCCGGCGCTTGCCGTCGGCGGGTCAGCCGCGGGCGCGGATCGGGGTGATGATCTCGTCGGCGAAGCGGGCGATGTCGGCCAGCTTGGTGTCGAGGGCTTCGGGGTCGCCGCCGTAGAAGAACCAGGGGACCGTGATGACGTCGGTGACACCGAGGGCGGCGAGCTCGTCCATGGCCTCGATGGTCGGCATCACCAGCGGCGTGACCTTGATCTCGAAGGGGCGGTCGGCGGTGCCGTACTCCTCGCGGTACGCGTGCAGCTTGGGGACGGTCTCGGCGATCTCCTCGGGGGTGACCTGGACCGCGATCCAGCCGTCGCCGAGGCGGGCGGCCCGCTTCAGCGCCGGCTCGGAGTGACCGCCGACGTAGATGGGCACGGGCTCGGTCGGGGCCGGCACCATCATGAGGCGGCCGAAGTCGTAGTGCCTGCCGTGGTGCTCGACCCACCCGCCGGCGAGGCAGGCGCGCAGGATCTCGATGCCCTCGTCGAGGCGCTTGCCCCGCGTCTTCATCTCCTGACCGAGCCAGGCGAACTCCTCGGGGATCCACGACAGGCCGACGCCGATGCCGATGCGGCCCTCGAACATGGCCGCGGTGGAGGTCACGGTCTTGGCCACGAGCAGGGGCTCGCGGATGCCCACCTTCATGACGTTCGTGTAGAAGGACAGCCGTTCGGTGACCGCGGCCATGGCCGGGATGGCGACCCAGGGGTCGGGCCAGGGCGCGTCCGGCGGCCAGAAGCGCTGACCGTCGGCGGTGTAGGGGTAGCCCGCCGACACGTGCTCGGGGAAGAACACCGAGTCGGGGACGCTCACCGCGTCCCAGCCCGCCGCCTCCGCGGCCCGGGCGATGGGCAGCAGGTGGTCGGCGGGGGTGAACGGGAGCGACACGGTGAACCGCATGCGCGGCGACCGTACCCGCGTCGCCACGATCGAGCGGTGCCGAGGCCCGACCCCCTCGGTCCTAACATCGCCGGCGTGAGCGACGGCGTGGACCCCGGGGTGCTCGAGGCGCGGGTGGCCGCGCTGGAGGAGCGCGTCGACGAGCTGTCGCGCCGGCTCTTCAGCGACCTGGCCCCGCTGCGGCCGGCGCCGGCGGACCAACTGGCGGTGGGTGCCGACCTCGTCGAGCTGGCCGCCAAGGGCGGCGACACCGGGCTGGCCAAGGCCGTCCTCGAGCAGGTGAAGCGCACCGGGGCCGACCTGGTCGTCGCCGAGGCGGCGGTGCGGCGGGCGGCCGGCCTCCCACCGAGGCCCGGGGCGTAGGAACGGGAGGACCGCACGTGGACGCGACCGACTGGAACCGCCGCTACGAGGGCGCGGAGTACGTCTGGGCCATCGAGCCGAACCGGTTCGTGGCCGAGCAGGTGCTGCCCCTCGCCCCGGGGCGGGCCCTCGACCTCGGCGCCGGCGAGGGGCGGAACGCGGTGTGGCTGGCGAGCCGGGGGTGGGACGCCACCGCGGTCGACTTCTCGGCCGCGGGCATGGCCAAGGCCGACCGCCTCGCCGTCGAGCACGGGGTGGCCGTCGCCACCGTGGTGGCCGACGCCCTCACCTACGAGGTGGGTGACGGCAGCTGGGACCTCGTCCTGCTGTCCTACCTCCAGCTGCCGACGGACCAGCGGCTCGCCCTGGTCCGACGGGCGGCCGCGGGCGTGGCCCCGGGCGGCAGCCTGCTCGTGGTGGCCCACGACCGCACCAACCTCGAGCGGGGCGTCGGCGGCCCCCAGGACCCCGACGTGCTCTACGACGTCGACGAGACGGTGGCCGCGATCGCCGCGGCAGGCGTCGACGGGCTCGAGCCCGTGGTCGCCACCGTCGTCGGGCGCCTCGTCACGAAGGACGACGGCGACCACGTCGCCCTCGACACCCTGGTCGTCGCCCGTCGGCGCTGAGTTGGACCGGGCGCATCGCGCCGCACGTGCTGCGGTTGGATGCGCTGGGTTGGGGTCGGCGCAGCCGCAGCCGGTGGGGCGGGCGGGGCGGCGGGGTCTGCGCTGAGTTGGACTTGGCGCATCGCGCCGCACCTCGTGCGGTTGGATGCGCTGGGTTGGGGTCGGCGCAGCGGCGAGCGGTGCCGCGCCGGCGCTAGTCCTCGAGCTGGGCGGCGAGGCGCTCGACGGCCTCGATGAACTCCTCGACCATGTCGTAGACGACCTGGCGGGAGGTCTTGGTCGTGTTCATGGTGCCGACCACCTGGCCCACGAAGTAGTTCACGAGCTTCTCGGCGCCGGGGTGGCGCTCGGCGGCCCGGTTGATGCGGAACTGCGCTTGGGCGGTGAGGATCGGCTGCAGGGGCATGCCGAGCGGGTCCGGGGTGTCCTCGCGGGCCCACTCGTCGGTCCACGACGAACGCAGCATCCGGGCGGGCTTGCCCGTCAGTGAGCGCGAGCGCAGCGTGTCCGCCGACGTCGCCGCCAGCATCTTCTCCTTCACCACGGGGTGGGTCTCGGCCTCGGCGGTGGTGAGCCACACCGAGCCGCACCACACCCCCTGGGCGCCGAGGGCCATGGCCGCGGCCATCTGGCGGCCTCGGCCGATCCCGCCGGCGCCGAGCACCGGCACGGGCGCCACCGCGTCCACGACCTCGGGGATGAGGACCATGGAGCCGATCTCGCCGGTGTGACCGCCGGCCTCCGCGCCCTGGGCGACGATCAGGTCGACGCCGGCGGCGACGTGGCGCTCGGCGTGCACGCCCCGGCCGGCCAGGGCGGCGACGACCTTGCCGGCGCCCTTGACCTGCTCGATCATCTCCGCCGGCGGCGGGCCGAGCGCGTTGGCCACGAGCGCGGTGCGGTGGGCGAGGGCGATCTCGAGCTGCGGGCCGGCCCGGTTGGCCGAGAAGGGGGCGTCGCCCCCGCTGGTCTGCCAGCCGGCGCGGCCGGGGCCCTCGTCGTCGGGCAGCGGGGGCACGTCGTAGCGGGCGAGGATGTCGTCGACGAAGGCCCGGTGCTCGGCCGGGATCAGCGCGGCGATGTCGTCGAGGGTGAAGCCCCCCTGGTCGTCGCCGGCGTACTTGGCGGGGATGATCAGGTCGACGCCGTAGGGCAGGTCGCCCACCTGCTCCTCGATCCAGGCCAGGTCGATCTCGAGCTGCTCGGGGGTGTGGGCCACCGCGCCCAGCACGCCCATGCCGCCCGCCCGGGTGACCTCGGCCACGACGTCGCGGCAGTGGCTGAAGGCCAGGATGGGGACGTCGATGCCGAGCAGGTCGGTGACCGCGGTTCGCATCCCGCCAGTATCGCGGCTCGGGCGGGGCCGGCCGGCGGCGGCGGGTCGCTACCGGTCGGCGTCGAAGCGGCTGACGACCTCGACGTGGCCGGTGTGGCCGAACAGGTCGACCACCACGGACTCGACGTGGCGGTAGCCCTCGGCCACGAGTATCGCCGCGTCGCGGCCGAGCGCGCCGGCGTCGCAGCTCACCAGCACGATGCGCTCGGCGCCGGTGCCGCCGGCCTTGTCCACGCCGGCCCGGCCGAGGCCGGAGCGGGCGGGGTCGGCCACGACGACCGCGGCCGGCGAGGGCCGCCAGCGCTCGACCGGCTGGGCGATGATGCGCACGTCGTGGTCGGGGCCGCCGTGGTCGGCCAGGTTGACCCGGGCGTCGGCGCAGGCCGACTTCGAGCGCTCGACGAGCACGACCGGCCGGTCGCCGGCGCAGGTCGCCGCGAACAGGCCGATGCCGCCGTAGAGGTCGGCGAAGGGGCCGTCGGGCGCGTCGGCGAGCTGCTCGCGGACCACGGCCACGAGGGCGTCCGCCCCGGCGTTGCGGCCCTGGAGGAACGAGCGGGCCGACACGCGCAGGTCGGCGCCGGCGAGGTGCGTGTGGAACCAGGTGCGGTGGCCGGCGTCGAGCTCGTCATCGCCCACGACGATGACGTCGTCCGGCGCGGTCACACCCTCCGCGGTGGGGGACGCGACCAGCAGGCGGGCGGTGGCCTCGCCGTCGGCGTCGAGCGCGACGCGCAGGACGATCTCGGTCGCCTTCCCCGGCTCGATCATGCCCGAGTCGAGCAGCGCCGCGAGCGCGGGGTGGGCGACCAGGCAGTCGTCGAGGGGGATCACGTCGTGGCTCGCCTCGGCCCGCAGGCCCAGGCGGTGGGCGTCGATGGCGAGCCGGAGCGAGTTGCGGGTGCCGGCCGCGTCGACCGGCGGGCCCAGGCGCACGACGGGGTCGGTCAGGCGACCGAGCCGGCGGAGGGCGTCGGCCACGATCTCGGCCCGCAGCGCGGGCTGGCGGTCGACGGCCACGTGCTGCCAGTCGCAGCCACCGCAGCCCAGCGCGACGGCGGGGCAGGGCGGCTCGACCCGGTCGGGCGACGGCGTGAGCACCTCCAGCACGGTGCCCTGCGCGGTGCCCCGCCGGGTGCGGGCCTCGACGCGGACCCGCTCGCCGGGCAGGGCACCGGCGGTCAGGACGATGCGACCGTCGGCGTCCCGGCACAGGGCCAGGCCCCCGGCGACCATGCGCTCGGCGGTCACCTCGATCGGGCGGGACCCGTCGTGGTCGTCGGCGCCGTCGCGGTGATCGTCCATGGCGCCGACGGTAGCGACCAGGGGCACGCCGGCCGGTGGTCCCGGCCGGGAAACCCCTCCCGGCGGGTTCGGTAGCCTGGATCGGTTCGCCGGCGGAGGCCGACGGGTGGGGAGCGCGTGGGTGGGGGAAGCAGGCGGCACGTCCGGGGAGACCGACCCGGCGCAGGGCCGCGCCCCGGCGGACGACGGGGTCCCGGACCGCGGCGGCCGCGGCCGCACCGAGGCCGCCGCCCTCGACCCCCGCACCGCGGCGCTGGTCGAGCACCTCACCGAGACCGTGTTCCTGGTCGCACCCTCGGGGGAGGCCACCCTGCGCCTCGGCCCCACGATCGGACCGCTCGGGTTCAGCGTGCACGAGGAGGACGGGGGCCCGGTCCACGTGGCCGAGCGGGTGCACCCCGACGACCTCGTCGGGGTGCTCGCCCTCATCGAACAGGTCCGGGGCACCCCGGGGCTGCAGACCGCGGTGCGGGTGCGGGCCCGGCACAAGGACGGGTCGTGGCGGCTGCTGGAGGCCAGCGTCGCCGTCCCGGAGCACCCCGACCTCGACGGTGCCCTGTTGCGGATCCGCGACGTCACCGACGGACCGGCGGCCGCCCACCCCCAGGACGTCACCGACGGCGGTGCGCGCTTCCGCTCGCTGGCCGAGGCCGTGCCGTCGGGGATCCTGTGCGCCGACGCCAAGGGCTCGGTCGTGTTCTCCAACGACGCCGCCCGGCAGCTGCTTCACCTCCCCGAGGGGCGCCTCCTCGGCCACGGGTGGGAGGCGGCCGTCGACGCCGAGGACCGGCCCGACGTGGTGGCTGCCGCCGCGGCCGTCCTCGCCGCCTCACCGGCGGAGGTCGCGACCTTCCGGGTGCGTGGCGCGAGTGGGCAACGCTGGCTCCACGCCCGCTTCGTGCCGCTCCTCGGCGAGGCCCCGGGCGGCGTCGCGGGGGAGGTCACCGACGGTGGGAGCGGGACGGGGCGCACCGGCTGGCTGGCGGCGATCGACGACATCACCGAACGCCGCCGCTACGAGTCCCAGCTCGCCCACCAGGCCACCCACGACCCCCTCACCGACCTGCCCAACCGCACCCTGCTCGACGACCGCCTCGAGCAGGCGTGCGCCCGCCTGGGCCGCGAGGGCGAACAGGTCGCGGTGCTGTTCTGCGACCTCGACGAATTCAAGGAGGTCAACGACCGCTTCGACCACGCGGTGGGCGACCGGGTCCTGGTCGAGGCGGGCCGGCGCATCCGGGCGGTGCTGCGCCCCGCGGACACGGTGGCCCGGCTGGGCGGCGACGAGTTCGTCGTGGTCTGCGAGCGCACGACCGCGTCCGAGGCCGCGGAGGTCGCATCCCGCATCCGGGCGACGTTGGCCCGGCCCTTCCCCGACGCCGGCGGGACGGGACTCGGCGTGAGCATCGGCATCGCCACGGCGTCCGACCCGGGCACCGACGCCGGCGAGCTGGTGCTCCGCGCCGATCAGGCCATGTACCGCCACAAGCACGAGCGGCGCCCCGACCCGGCCTGACCCGCCGGCCGGTTCGGGCCGGCCCCGGGAACGACGAACGCCCGCCACCGCGGGGGTGACGGGCGTCCGGTCGGCTCGGCGCGAGGGGGGGAGGTGCGCCGAGCGGGGAGCGCGGGGGCTCAGCCGTAGAAGCGGCTGCCGCAGCGGGGCCACTGGCCCAGGCCGGCGCGGTCCTTCAGGATGTTCGCGCGGCGGATCTGCTCCTCACGGCTGTTCTGGTGCGGGTAGCCGGTGCCACCCACGGCCCGCCAGGTCGAGAGGCTGAACTGGAGGCCGCCGTAGAAGCCGTTGCCGGTGCTCAGGTGCCAGTTGCCGCCGGACTCGCAGGCGGCGACCCGATCCCAGTTGGCCTGGTTGGGCACCGAGGCGTTCACGGCGTTGAGGTAGACGGCGAGCAGGTAGGCCCGGATCTGGTTGGCCACGATCGCGTTCAGGTAGTGGGCCAGGCGGGTCGCCTCGGCCAGCGTGATCTTGTCCCGGTGGCTGTTGTTCCAGGCCCGCTTCACCTCGCGCGGCGTGTAGACGTAGGTCGCCTCGCTCAGGTTGCGGGGCCCGCGGGCGCGGGCGGCCTCGGGGCGGAGGGGCTCGGTGAGGGCGCTGGGCGCCTGGAGGGTGGAGGCGGGGGGCACCACCGTGGTCGGCGTGGTCGCCGGCGCCTCGGGGGCGACGGTGGTGCTCGTGGTGGGGGCCTCGGTGGTCGAGGTGGTGTCGACGGTCGTGCTGGTGGTGCTGGGTGCCGCGGCGGGCGCCTCCTGGGCGGCGGCGACGGCGGGGCTGGCGATCGAGGCGATCACGGTGGCCACGAGGGCCAGGAGCAGCGCCACGGCGGCGGCGCTGCGGTGCATCAACGCTTCGGATCCTTCTTCGGTCGACTGCTGGGTCATGGGAACGGGGCTCCTGGGTGGGGGGGAGCGCTCCGATCCGCCCACCTCCCGGTCCCGCCCTCACCCGTGGGCGCAGGCGCGCGTCACGAGGATCGGGGGTGGGGGGAGGCGTACCGGGTGCACCGTCATCCGCTGCGGTCGAGCCGCTCGTGGGGCCCGTGACCACGCAGGCGCAGCGCGCGCTCTGGTCGTTGGTGACATCTTCGTCACTTCCGCAATCGAAATGCAACATACAGCGGTGTGACTTGTGCCACTCCCGCGAGCGCGGCGCAAACCCTGGACAGCAGCGCGGAACGGCCGATGAGGACGTGCCGCCGTCCGTGTAGAGTCGGCGACCGCAGTTCGGAGAGGTGCCGGAGTCTGGCTGATCGGGCTTCCCTGCTAAGGAAGTGTGCCTACGGGTACCGTGGGTTCGAATCCCACCCTCTCCGCCGAATTCGGCCCGCCGCGAGGCGGGCCGATGCGCGCCCGGCCGGGGCCTTCAGGGTGTGAGGCAGGCGGCCGCGATCGCCCGGATGTGACGCACATCGGTGCCGCAGCAGCCGCCGAGCACCTGGAGGTCGGGGTGGTCGACCAGGAGCTGGGCGTACTGCGAGCCGAGCTCGGCGGGATCGCCGTCGTCGAGGTCCTCCGCCTCGTCCAGCTCGGCGTGGCTCATGCGGGAGGCGTTGGCCCGGAGCAGGCCGACGCGGCCGACGGCAGCCGGGTCGGTCGCGAACGTGGCGGCGAAGTGCTCGGGATGCGCGCAGTTGACGCCGAGGTGGAGGGCGGCGCCATCGGTCAGCGCGTCGGTCTCGGCCAGCGCCTCCGCCAACGGCTGACCACTGGGAAGGCGACCGTCGGTCTCGACGGTGAAGGCCGCGACCACCGGGGCACCGCGCGCCCTGGCCGCCAGGATGACGCCCGCGGCCTCGCCGACGTGGGTGGCGGTCAACATGGTGATCCGGTCGGCGCCCCCCGCCACCAGCGAGGCGATCTGGGGGTCGTGGTAGGCCTGCGCCTCCTCGGGCGAGAGGAGCTCCCCGGGGTCGTAGCCGTCCCCGCGCGGCCCGAGGTTGCCGCTGACCACCACCTCGATGCCGTCGGCCGCGCTCGCGGCCTCCCGCACCAGGGCGACCGCGTCGTGGTTGACGCGGTCGAGGGCCGCGTCGTCGTAGCCGAGTCGGGCACCCCAATCGGGGTTGGCGCGCCAGGTGGGCGTCTCGAGCACGATCCCGACCCCCGCGTCCGCCGCGGCGCGGACGTGGTCGCCGAAGTACTCGGCGAGCGCCGCCCTGCCGTCGGGATCGTCGAGGAGCGTGAACGAGGCGAACTCGGGCAGGTCGAAGCCCCGGTGGAAGATCAACCAGGTCTCGAGCCCGCTGTCCGTGAGCATGGGTGTCGTCATCGGAGCCCCCTGGCGCCGTCGGTGCGACCAGCCTTCCATCCTTCGGCAGGCGCTGCCCGGACGGACGTCTCGCTGACCTCCGGCCCGATCGGCGGCAGGATCGAAATACATCGAAACTTGTTTCTTCCTACTCCATGAGTACGATGGGTGCATGAGCCCGGTGGCCCGCCGATCCATCTCGCTGCCCGAGGACGTCGATGCTGCCGTCGAGGCCGCCGCCGTGGCCGCGGGGATGAGCGTGAGTGCCTGGCTGGCCGACCTCATCGAGCGCCACTTCCGCATCGAGTGGGGCCTCGTCGGCGTCGCCGAGTGGGAGGCCGAGCACGGCGCGTTCACCGAGGAGGAGCTCGCGGAGGGGCGGGCGTGGGCGCAACGCATGCTGCGGGACGAACCGCCGGGCCCGATCACCCGTCGGAGCGCCTGATGCCCGGGGTCACCTACGACACGGGTGCCCTGCTCGCGGCCGAGCGCGACGACCGGACGCTCTGGTACCGCCATCGGGGGTTGATCGAGGCGGGGCACCTGCCCGTGGTACCGGCTCCGGTGGTCGCTCAGGCGTGGCGCGGGCGTGGACCTCGCCAGGCGAACCTCGCCCGGTTCCTCCAGGGTTGTCGGATCGAGCCCATGGACGAGCGGCGGGCACGTGCGGTCGGCGTGCTGGCCGCGAGGTCAGGGCACGACGACATCGTCGACGTCGCGGTGGTCGAGGGGGCGGCCCGGCGCCGTGACCGCGTCCTGACCGCTGATCCTGACGACCTCCGTCGGGTCGCGGCCGCGGTGGACGGCGAGATCCGAATCGAGGTGGTGTAGCAGCGGAGGTCACCCGCCCCCGGGTTCCTGTCACACCCCCTTGCCATGATGGTGCCGATGAGGGTTCTCCCCGCCGCTGCCGTTAGCATGCCGAGGCTTGTCGTGCGCCGTCCGGTGACGGAGGTGCACCCAATCGAGCCCTGCTCCGGACCGTCCGGGGCCCCGTGCGCGGTTTGCCGGGTCCAGAGGGAGGTGTTTTGCTCGTGACGCGAGCCTATGAGCTCATGGTCATCTACACGGCGGACCAGGACGAGTCCGCCGTCTCGGCGCAGTTGAAGGCCGTCGGCCAGACCATCGAGGCGGGGGGCGGCACCGTCGCCACCACCGACCTGTGGGGTCTGCGGCGCTTCGCCTACGAGATCGACCACAAGACCGAGGGCGTCTACGTCGTCCTCGAGATCGTCACCGAGGCCCCCAACCTCGATGACCTCGACCGCCAACTGCGGCTCGCGGACGAGGTGGTCCGCCACAAGATCCTCCGCCTGCCCGAGCGCGAGGCCACCCGGCGTGGCCTCCTCGGCGGCGGGACGCCGGTCGGGCCCTCGGGGGCGCCGTCCGAGCCCGAGCCGGCCGAGGCCGGATAGGAGCACACCATGGCACCAGGCAACACCGTCAACATCGTGGGCAACGTCACCCGTGACCCCGAGCTGCGGTTCACCCCCTCGGGGCAGGCCGTCGCCAACTTCGGCGTGGCCGTGAACCGCCGCTGGCAGAACCGCCAGACCCAGGAGTGGGAAGAGGCCGTGAGCTTCTTCGACGTCACCTGCTGGGGCCAGCTCGCCGAGAACGTGGCCGAGTCCATCCAGAAGGGCACGCGCGTGGTGGTCGACGGCCGCCTCGACCAGCGCTCCTGGGAGACCGAGCAGGGCGACAAGCGCTCGAAGGTCGAGATCGTGGCCGACGAGGTCGCGCCCAGCCTGCGCTGGGCCACCGCCAGCATCACCAAGAACGAGCGCCGCGAGGGCGGCGACGGGGGCTTCAGCGGCGGCGGCGGGGGCGGCGGCAGCCGGCCCGTCCCGAACGACCCGCCCCCCGGCTACGACGACGAGGAGCCCTTCTAGACATGGCCAAGAAGCGAGAGCAGCGCGGGAAGAACAAGGACAACGCCCGCCGCAGCAAGAAGAAGATCTCCCTCCTCTCCCAGGAGAAGGTGGAGTACGTCGACTACAAGGACGTGAACCTGCTCCGCCGGTTCATGTCCGACCGGGCCAAGATCCGGGCCCGCCGGGTCACCGGCAACGACGCCCAGCAGCAGCGCGAGGTCGCCCGCGCCATCAAGAACGCCCGCGAGATGGCGCTGCTGCCGTACACCAACCGGGTCACCACCCAGCGCGGTGGCGGTCGTCCCGACCGCGGCGACCGTGACCGGGGCCTGCCCCGTCCCGACGGGCCGCCGCCCCGCCCCACCGGTGACACCCCGCCGCCCCCCGTGGGCGGTGCGCCGAGCGATGCCGACGCCGAGCTCGAGCTCGGCGGCGGCGTGGCCGTCGCCGAGGACGTCGATGCCGGCACCGACGAGGGCCTGAGCGCGGAGGGCGAGGCGTGAAGCTGATCCTCAAGGCCGACGTGGCCGGCGTGGGCCACCGCGGCGACATCGTCGACGTGGCCGACGGCTACGGCCGCAACTACCTCGTGCCCAAGGGCATGGCCATGAAGGCGACCAAGGGCGCCGAGACCCAGGCCGCGGCCATGCGCCGCTCCCGGGACCTCAAGGACGCCGAGGACCGCGAGGCGGCCCAGGAGGTCGCGAAGGCGCTGGTGGCCACCACCGTCACCATCACGGCCAAGGCCAGCCCCGAGGGCAAGCTCTTCGGCTCGGTCACCGCGAACGACATCGTGGAGGCCGTCAAGGAGCAGACCGGTGCGGGCCTCGACCGGCGCCAGCTCCAGCTCGACGAGCACATCAAGGACGTGGGCACCCACCAGGTGTTCGCCAAGCTGCACGCCGACGTGGCCTTCCCGCTGACGATCGAGGTCGTCCCCGCGTGATCCGGCGCGACCACCTCCGGTCGCGCCGCCAGAACCTGCCGCACGGCCGCCCTCCGGGGCGGTCGCGCGCGCCCGGGCCGCCTTCGTGCTCCGGGGCGCGGGCGCTCGTCGCGAGGACTTCCACAGGAAAGCCACAGGTAGCGCCCCTTACGTCCCACAGGCACGGCGGGGGAGGCTGAACCGATGGCCCCGCCCCCCGACGACGAGCCACCCCCGTACGGCGCGCTGGCCGAGCGCCCCGGCGGCGTCGGCCTCGCAGCGCGTGCCCCCGAGGGGGCCGGCCCCCGCCAGGCCATGCGGGTCCCGCCCCACAACCTCGCCGCCGAGGAGTCGCTCCTCGGCGCCATGCTGCTGTCCAAGGACGCCATCGCCAGCGCGGTCGAGATCGTCGACGCCGACGCCTTCTACAAGCCCGCCCACGGCCACATCTTCGAGGCCGTCGCCACCCTGTTCAGCGCCGGCGAGCCCGTCGACCCGGTGACCGTCGCCGAGGAGCTCAGCCGGGCGGGCCTGCTCGAGGGCATCGGCGGCCCCGCCACGCTGGTCAGCCTCCAGGCCAACACGCCGGCCACGTCGAACGCGGCCCGCTACGCCACCATCGTCGAGGAGCACGCGCTGCTGCGCCGCCTCATCCGGGTGGCCAACGACATCGCCGAGCTCGGTTACGAGCTGCCCGACGACGTCACCAAGGCCATCGACCTCGCCGAGTCCATGGTGTTCCAGGTCGCCCAGCGGCGGGTCACCGACAGCACCCGCCTCATGGGCGACCTCCTCCACGACACCCTCGACCACATCGAGCGCCTCTACGAGCGGGGCGACGCCCTCACCGGGGTCCCCACCGGCTACCTCGACCTCGACGCCCTCACCTCGGGCCTCCAGCCCAGCGCCCTGATCGTCATCGGCGCCCGGCCGAGCGCCGGCAAGACCGCGTTCGCCCTCGGCATCGCCAGCCACGTGGCCCTCCAGGCCGAGCGCCCGGTGCTGTTCTTCTCCCTGGAGATGAGCCACCTCGAGCTCACCCAGCGCATCATCTGCTCGGAGGCCCGGGTCGACTCGACCCGCATGCGCAACGGGCGCCTCACCGAGTCCGACTGGACCAAGATCAACACCGCCATCGGCCGTCTCGCCGACGCCCCCCTCTGGATCGACGACAACCCCCAGCTCACGATCATGGAGATCCGGGCCAAGGCGCGGCGGCTCAAGAGCCGGGTCGGCGACCTCGGCCTCGTGGTGATCGACTACCTCCAGCTGATGACCGGCCGGTCGAACGCGGAGAACCGCCAGGTCGAGGTCTCGGAGATCTCCCGTGGCCTGAAGATCCTCGCCCGCGAGCTCGAGTGCCCGGTGATCGCCCTCAGCCAGCTGTCCCGCGGCCTCGAGATGCGGGCGGACAAGCGCCCGATGCTCGCCGACCTCCGCGAGTCCGGCTGCCTCACCGCCGACACCATGGTCGCGGCCATCGACCCGGCCACGGGCGCCACCCGCCGGGTGAGCCTCGGCGCCCTGCTCGCCGCCGGCGAGCGCGACGTCCCGGTCTGGACCCTCGACGAGCACCTGCGCTTCGTCCCCGGGGTGATGACCCACGTCTTCCCGAGCGGCGTGAAGCCCACCTTCGAGCTCCGGCTGGCCTCGGGGCGGGTCGTGACCGCCTCCGACAACCACCCGTTCCTCACCGTCGACGGTTGGGTGCCCCTGGCCGACCTGGCCGTGGGCGACCGCCTCGCGGTCCGCCCCACCGGCCCCGACGACCCCACCTCCAAGACCGTCCCCGCCGACGTCGCCACCCACCTCGACAAGGCCGCCGCCGAGCGGGGCCTCGGCGGCGCCGCCCTGCTCGAGGAGGCCGGCGGCGCCGGCGGCCGGGCGGGCATCCCCCGCCGCGTGCTGCGCCAGGTGGCCGACCGGGTCGACGACCCGTTCCTCCGCGACCTCGTGGACGCCGACGTCCTCTGGGACACCGTCTCGGAGATCGTGCCCCTCGGGCCCAAGCCGGTCTACGACGCCACCGTCGTCGGCACCCACAACTTCGTGGCCAACGGCATCGTGGTGCACAACTCGATCGAGCAGGACTCGGACCTCGTGATGTTCATCTACCGCGACGAGCTCTACAACGAGGAGTCCCCCGACCGGGGCACCGCCGAGATCATCGTGGCCAAGCACCGCAACGGCCCCACCGACAAGGTCCGCCTCGCCTTCCTCGGCCACCACACGCGCTTTGAAAACATGGCGAGAGGCGCCTGACCGGCCCGAGGCGCCTGACACCCGATCCCGGGTGCGATCATCGGGGCATGGCGGACAACCCCGACGCACCCCCTCCTGACAACGCCAGCGGTGACGGGGGCATCGACCCCGACGTCGAGCACGAGACCTGGCGCCAGCTCCTCTTCTGGGTGGGCCTGGCCGAGCTGATCGTGGCCCTCGCCGTGCTGGTGGTGAACGGCGCCTTCATCCTGCCCGTGGCCGCCTTCGCGGTGGCGTTCCTCGTCGGCCTCGTCCTGCTCGTGCGCCCCGGCGGCGCCGGCCCCACCACGATCGGTGTGGCGTCCGTGCTGTTCGTGATCGCGAACATCCCCTACGCCCTCGACGACCTCGCCCACCCCGACTCCTTCGCCACCTTCTTCCCCGCCGCCGTGGGCGTGGCGGCCGGCATCGCCGGCGGCGTGGGCCTGCTCGGCTTCCGACAGCGCTGGTCGGTCCGGGCCGCCGCCCGCACGGGTCTCGCCGCCTCGGTCGTCCTGCTGCTCGCCCTCGGCGTCGGCCTGTACGCCACCCTCACCGTCGAGGACGACTCGGCCCAGGAGGGCGACCTGGCCCTGGCCACCGACGGCACCGACTGGGTGCCCGACCACCTCACCGCCTCGGCGGCCGGCGACGTGGCCGTCTTCATCCAGAACCAGGACCCGTTCCGGCACACCTTCACCATCGACGGGCTCGGCGTGGACGTCGAGCTCCCGGCGGACACCGACCGCCGCGCCACCTTCACCGCCGACGCCGGCGAGTACGAGTTCCGCTGCACCGTCCCCGGCCACGAGGACATGACCGGGACCCTCACCGTCCCCTAGCGGGACGAGACGCGTCCGCCCTCAGGGGGCGACGGGTGGGACCGGGGGGAGGGTGAAGCCGGGGTAGAGCGCCCACGCCGCCGGGTTGACCGAGCACACCGCGGCGAGCGCCTCGTCGGGGTCGGGCGGCTCGGCCCGCAGGCCGAGGGCCGCGGCCTTGGCGCCGCGGGCGGTGCTCGCCGCCACCTCGCGGGCGTCGGCGGCGTGGGCGGCGAGGCGCTCGGCCCGGGAGGGCTCGGTGATGGACGTGTCGCGCTCGTAGCCGTGCTCGCGCATCGTCCAGGCGTTGGAGCGCTCGATGCTGCGGATCCACGCCGGCGGGAGGCCGCGTGGCTCGGGCGCGGCGGCGCCCACGGGCCGGGCCGCCTCGGCGAACCAGGGGAACGGGGGGAGGTCGTCGCCCCCGCCGTGGGCGGCGTGATCGAGCACGGCCGGGTCCCAGTCGGTGCGGACGAACCCGAGCACCCGGCGCAGCGCCGCCTCGGGGTCGGCCACGAGGTCCTCGAGGCGGACCGTGCAGACCTCCCCGGCGAAGCGGCCCACGGCCTTCACCTGCTGGGCGCAGAAGAAGGCGTTGAGCCCGTGGCTGCTCGTGGCCCACGGCATGCGGGCCAGCGACGCCACCACGCCCCGGGGATCGCGGACGACGTGGACGAACCGGGCGTCGGGGAACTCGGCGGCGATGGTGTCGAGCTGCTGGGCGTGGGCGGGGGTCTTGTCGCCCCAGCGGCCCTTCCCCCGGGCCTCGGCGGCCGAGGCCATGACCGCGGCGACCACGTCACGCCGGGTCGGCGTGCCCGTGCCGTCGAGGCGGTCGAGGACCGCCGACCGGGCGACGCCGAGGAACGCGAAGGAGAACGAGGCCGAGTAGCGCTCGAACCAGGCCCGGCCGTCCGCCGCGAGCCGGTCACCCCGGGGGTCCAGGTAGAAGGAGGCCTCGTGGGTGAGGTGGAGGTCGGGGTGCGCGTTGAGCATGGCCCGGAGCAGCGACGTCCCCGAGCGCCCGCTGCCCACCACGAAGATGGGTGCTGCCCCGGCCGTTCGCACGGAGGGGATGTGTAGCAGCCACCGCCTGCCGCCGCATTCCGAGGCCTCCCAGCGTTTTGAGCGGGTTCGGCCCCCGACGGCTGCCCCCGCCGAGGGAGCGGTGGCGCCCGGGACTGGATCCGGGGCCCCGTCCGGCCGATGTGGAGCCGTGCGTCCGTCGTCGACCGAGCCCGCCTGGCTCCCGCCTCCGGCGGCCCCGTGTCAGACTGGTCGGGTCGAGCGGCGCCCGAAGCCGGGGCCGTCGTTCGGGCGGCGGCGGCAGGCGGATGCGGGTTGGCCGAGTGGTCTCGCAGGGCCGAGGGGTGAACACCGTTCACGAGGGATAGCGTTGACCCCTCGTCATGGTGGTGGCGGAAGGTGCAGGGAGCGCAGTGGTGCGAAGTGATGACCGGGATCTGATCGTCGGTGTGACCGCGTTCGAGCGGCCCGACCCGCCCGTGGTCGTGGGCCTGGCCCGGGCCGGTGCTCTGGGGGTGCTCGACCTCGGCCGTGACCCGTCCGCCGCCCTCGCGGCCCAGGCCGAGGTCGCCCGCTGGACCGATGCCGCCTTCGGTGTGCGCGTGCCCGAGGGCGCCGCCCACGACCCCGTCGCCCTGCTGGGCGCGGTCGACACCGTCGTGTTGGCGGGACTGCCGGATGACCCCGCCGAGGCGGTCGCCGAGGTGGCCCGCTGGGCCGCCGGCGAGCGCCGCGTGCTCGTCGAGGTGCGCTCCCCCGAGGAGGCCGACGCCGCCGCCGCGGCCGGCGCCGGCGGGCTGATCGCCAAGGGCGCCGAGAGCGGGGGCCGCATCGGCGACCTCACCGCCTACGTGCTCCTGCAGGACCTCGTCGCCCGCACCACCCTCCCCGTCTGGTCGCAGGGCGGGATCGGCCGTCACACCGCGGCCGCGGCCGTCGCCGGCGGCGCCGCCGGCGTGGTCCTCGACGCCCAGCTCGCACTCGTGCGCGAGTCCACCCTGCCCGGCGCGGTGAAGTCCGCCGTCGGCGCCATGGACGGCAGCGAGACCGTGGTGGTCGGCCGCCACCGCCTCTTCACCCGGCCCGACCTGCCCGTCAACGGCCTCGACCCCGACACCGACCCGGCCGAGGTGGTGGCCCACCTCGGTGCTGCCGACCTGCGCACCCAGTACCTGCCCGTCGGCCAGGACGGCGCGGTCGCCGGCCCGCTGGCGCGCCGCTTCGGCACCGCCGGCGGCGTGGCCCAGGGCCTCCGCCAGGCCATCGACGACCACCTCGCCGCGGCCACCTCCCGGCCCCCGCTGGCCGAGGGCAACGCCCTCGCCGACGCGCTCGGCACCCGGTACCCGATCGCCCAGGGCCCCATGACCCGCGTGAGCGACCGCGCCGCCTTCGCCGCCTCGGTGGCCGAAGGCGGGGGCCTGCCCTTCCTCGCCCTCGCGCTGATGACCGGCGACGAGGTGCGCGCGCTGCTGGAGGAGACCGCGCCGCTGCTCGGCGACCGTCCCTGGGGCGTCGGCATCCTCGGCTTCGTGCCCCCCGAGGTGCGCGAGGCCCAGCTCGAGGTCGTCCACGAGGTCCGCCCGCCCGTCGCCCTCATCGCCGGCGGCCGCCCGTCGCAGGCGGCGCCCCTCGAGGCCGCCGGCATCAGCACCTTCCTGCACGTGCCCTCGCCGGGCCTGCTCGACCTCTTCCTGAAGGAGGGGGCCCGCAAGTTCGTCTTCGAGGGGCGCGAGTGCGGCGGCCACGTCGGCCCTCGGTCGAGCTTCGCCCTCTGGGATGCCCAGATCGAGCACCTCCTCGACTTCGGCCACCTCGACGAGGTGTCGGTGCTCTTCGCCGGCGGTGTGCACGACGCCCGCTCGGCGGCCATGGTCGGCGCCCTCGCCGCGCCCTTGGCCGAGGCCGGCGCCGGCGTCGGCGTGCTCATGGGCACGAGCTACCTGTTCACCGAGGAGGCGGTGGCCGGTGGCGCCATCCTCCCCGGCTTCCAGCAGGCGGCGGTCGACTGCGAGCGCACCGTCCTGCTCGAGACCTCGCCCGGCCACGCCACCCGCTGCGTGGAGAGCGACTACGTACGGGCCTTCGAGGCCGAGAAGCGCCGACTGCTCGCCGAGGGCCACACCGTGCAGGAGGCGTGGGCCGAGCTCGAGCAGCTCAACCTCGGCCGCCTGCGCATCGCCACCAAGGGCGTCGTCCGCGGCGACGCCGGCCTCGTCGAGGTCGACGAGGAGGGCCAGCGCCGCGAGGGCATGTTCATGATCGGCCAGGCCGCCACCCTGCGCCACGAGGTCACCACCGTCGCCGCCCTCCACGACGAGGTCAGCGCGGGCAGCACCGCGTTGCTCGCCGGGCTCGGGGCCGCCCGTGGCACCGGGCCCGAGGCCGCCGCCGCCCGCCCCATCGACATCGCCATCATCGGCATGGCCGCCACGTTCGCCGGCGCCCCCGACACCGCCCGCTACTGGTCGAACGTGGTCGCCGGCGTGGACGCCATCACCGAGGTCCCCGCGGACCGGTGGGACGCCGACCGCTACTACGACCCCGACGCCTTCCTGAACGACGCCGGGCGCAAGACCCCGTCGCGCTGGGGCGGCTTCCTGCCCGAGGTGCCCTTCGACGCGCTGGCCTACGGCATCCCGCCGACGTCGCTGGCCTCGATCGAGCCGGGCCAGCTCCTGAGCCTGGAGATGGCGGCCCGGGCCCTCGCCGACGCCGGCTACGCCGACCGCGAGTTCGACCGGGCCCGCACCTCGGTGGTCTTCGGCGCCGAGGGTGGCACCGACCTGGCCACCGCCTACGGCTTCCGGGCTCTCTGGCAGACCTACGTGGGCGACCTGCCGCCCGTGCTCGACGACCACCTCCCCGCCTACACCGAGGACTCGTTCCCGGGGCTGCTCACCAACGTCATCGCCGGTCGCATCGCCAACCGGCTCGACCTCGGCGGCTCCAACTACACCGTCGACGCCGCCTGCGCCTCCGCCCTCGCCGCCATCGACGTGGCCTGCAAGGAGCTGGTCGCGGGGACGAGCGACATGGTCCTCGCCGGCGGCGCCGACCTCCACAACGGCGTCAACGACTTCCTGCTGTTCTCGAGCGTCCACGCCCTCTCCCCGTCCGGGCGCTGCCGCACGTTCGACGCCGACGCCGACGGCATCACCCTCGGCGAGGGCGTCGGCTGCCTCGTGCTGAAGCGCCTCGAGGACGCGGAGCGCGACGGCGACCGCATCTACGGCGTGCTGCGGGGCATGGCCGCCTCCAGCGACGGCCGCCACCTCGGCCTCACCGCCCCCCGCAAGGAGGGCCAGCAGCTCGCCCTCGACCGGGCCTACGCCCAGGCGGGGATCGCCCCGAGCGAGGTCGGCCTCATCGAGGCCCACGGCACCGGCACCGCGGTCGGCGACCGCACCGAGCTGGCGACGCTCACCGAGTTCTTCGCCGAGTCGGGCCCCGAGCCGCAGGCCACCAGCCTCGGCTCGGTCAAGAGCCAGATCGGCCACACCAAGTGCGCCGCCGGCGTGGCCGGCCTGATCAAGGCCACCGAGGCGGTCTACCGCGGCGTGCGCCCGCCGACGCTGAACCTCGAGCGGCCGACCGACTACTACGACCCGGCCACCAGCCCCTTCCGCTTCGACGACGCCGCTCGGCCCTGGGCCGACGACGTGCGGGTCGCCGGCGTGAGCGCCTTCGGCTTCGGCGGCACGAACTTCCACGCGGTGGTGTCGTCCTACGACGGCGCGCCGGTCCCCGCCCACGGACTCGACGAGTGGCCCGCCGAGCTGTTCGTCTTCCGCGGCGCCGACCGGGGTGCGGCCCTCGCCGCCATCGACGCGGTAGCGGCCAAGGTGCCCGCCGAGCGCTCGCCCCGCCACGTGCTGCACCTGCGCGACCTGGCCGCCTTCGCCGCCGAGCGGGCCGCGGCGGCCGCCGGCGACCCGGTGCAGGTGGCGGTCGTGGCCGACGGCGTGGACGACCTCGTCGAGAAGCTCGAGGTGGCCCGCACCTTCACCCACGACAAGACCGGCGTCTTCGTGCCCGACGAGGCGGTGGCCGCCGAGGGCGGTGGGTCGCTCGCCTTCGTGTTCCCCGGCCAGGGGAGCCAGCGGCCGGGGATGCTGCGCGACCTCTTCGTGGCCTTCCCCCGCCTGCAGCGCCACCTGCGACCCGCGTACGCCGACGTGATGTTCCCGCCGGCGGCCCACTCGAAGGACGAGGTGAAGGCCCAGAAGGAGGCCATCACCGACACCCGCGTCGCCCAGCCCACCCTCGGCATCGCGGGCCTGGCCGTGGCCGACCTGCTCGCCACCCTCGGCGTGCGCCCCGACCTGGCCGGCGGCCACAGCTACGGCGAGCTCGTCGCCCTCGCCGCCGCCGGCGCCCTGGCCGAGGACGACCTCGTCCCCCTCTCGGAGACCCGGGCCCGGGCCATCCTCGACGCCGCCGGCGACGACCCCGGGGCCATGGCCGCGGTGGCCGCCACCGGCGACGAGGTGCGGGCCCAGCTGGCCGCGCTCGGCGACACCGGCGTGGTGCTGGCCAACGACAACGCCCCCGGCCAGGCCGTCATCTCCGGCCGGACCGCCGCCGTCGAGGCCGCCACCGCCGCCCTCGACGAGGCCGGACTGCGCTCCAAGCGCCTCCCCGTGGCCTGCGCCTTCCACAGCCCGGTCGTGGCCGAGGCCCGCGTCGCCCTGGGCGAGGCCGTCGCCGGCGCCACCGTCGCGGCGCCCGCCTTCCCGGTGTTCGCCAACACCACCGCCGCGCCCTACCCCGACGACCCCGCCGCCGTCCGCGACCTCGTCGCCAACCAGGTCGCGCTGCCGGTGCGCTGGGTCGACCAGGTCGAGGCCATGTACGCCGCCGGCGCCCGGGTGTTCGTGGAGTCCGGCCCCGGCCGGGTGCTCACCCAGTTGGTGGGCAAGATCCTGGGCGACCGCCCCCACGTGGCCGTGGCGGTCGACGCCTCGGGCGACGACGGGGTGCGGCGCCTGCTGCTGGCCCTCGCCCAGCTCGCCGTGAACGGCGTCGACGTCGACCTCGCGCCGCTGTTCGACGGCCGCGACGCCGACGCCGCCCGCCTGGCCGCCGCCGCCCGCCCCGCCGGGTGGACGATCAGCGGCCACCTGGTCCGCGGCGCCGACGGCTCGGTCGTGCCGAACAGCCTCCAGCCGGTCGACACCGTCCCGCCGGTCGTGCTCGCCACCGGCGGGGCCGTGGGCGGCGGCGCCGAGCGCGACACCGCGGTGCTCGAGTACCTGCGCGGCGCCCGCGAGCTCATGGCCGCCGAGCGCGAGGTCATGCTCCGCTACCTGGGCGGCCCGGTGGAGGCGGCGACGCCGCTGACCTCGCCCGTGGTCGCTCCGGTCACGCCGCTGGCCACCGCCGCCGCTGCGGCCGGCGCCATCGAGGTGGGCGGCACCGAGGCCGGCGCCGCCGTCGAGCGGCCCGCCCTCACCCCCGACCAGGTGATGGCGGCCGTGCTGGCCATCGTGAGCGAGCGCACCGGCTACCCGCTGGACATGCTCGACCCCGACCTCGACCTCGAGGCCGATCTCTCGATCGACTCCATCAAGCGCATCGAGATCGTGGGCGAGCTGGCCGACCGGGTGGGCCTGCCCGGGGCCGACGAGGGCTCCATCGACGAGTCCGTGGTCGAGGAGCTGGCCCAGCTCAAGACCCTGCGCGGCATCGTGGACTGGATCGCCGAGCTGGGCGAGCGCGACGACGAGGTGGCGGCGGCCGCGACGGCCACGGACACACCCCCGTTGCGGTCCGAGGCCGCCGGCGAGGAGGGCGGCGACCCTCTGCCCGAGGTGCCCGCCACCACCTTGCGCTACGTGGTCGAGGTGACGGAGGTCGACCTGCCGGTCGAGCCGCCGGCGCCCGCTGGCGCCCCGTTCGCCGGACGGACCTATGCGGTGGTCGACGACGGCAACGGCGTCGCCCTGCACCTGGTCACCCTCCTCGAGGCGCGGGGTGCCACCGTCGCGGTCGTGCCGCCCGGGGGCCCGCTCCCGAGCGGCGACACCGACCCGCTCGCCCTGGACGGGCTGGTGCACCTCGGTCTGCTGGGCCCGGGCGGGGACCCCTCGCTCTCGGCGATGTTCCGCCAGGTCCAGGCCGCGCTGGCCGCCGGCCTCGGCTCGTTCCTGGTGGGCACCGGTCTGGGCGGGGCCTTCGGTGCCCCCGTCCCGGGCGCCGCGCCCGATCCCGATCGCGACCTGCTCCCCGCCGGCAGCGGCGCCGCGGGCCTGGCCCGCGCGGTCGCCCGGGAGTACCCCGACTGCCGGGTGCGGGCCGTCGACCTCGACCCCAAGGACGACCCCCGCCGCCTCGCCGAGCACCTGCTCACCGAGCTGTGCGCCGCCGACGACCTCCTCGAGGCGGGCCGCACCAACGGGACCCGCCTCACCCTTCGGGTGGTCCCCGCCGAGCTCGACGCCGAGGCGCTGGCCGCGGCCGAGGCGGCCGGGCCCCTCGTCGGCCCCGACTCGGTCGTGCTGCTCACCGGTGGCGCCCGGGGCATCACCGCCCGCTTGGCCCTGGCCCTGGCCCGCGAGGGGTGCGGCCACGTGCACCTGGTCGGCCGCTCCGCGCTGCCCGCCGACGACGAGGACCCGGCCACCGCCGGCGCCGCCGATGCCGTCGCCCTCCGCCAGGCCCTCATCGCCCAGGGCCTGAAGGACCCGGCCGCCATCGAGGCCGCCACCGCCCGGCTCCTGGCCGAGCGCGAGGTCCGGGCCACCATGGCCGCGCTGGCCGAGGCCGGCGCCGACGCCACCTACCACCAGGCCGACGTCCGTGACGACGCCGCGCTGGCCGCCGTCGTCGCCGCGGTGCGCGAGCGCCACGGCCGCCTCGACGGCGTCGTCCACGGCGCCGGCGTGCTCGAGGACAAGTTCCTTCGCGACAAGCAGGTCGAGTCCTTCGAGCGGGTGTTCGGCACCAAGGTCGACGGCGCCCGCACCCTCGCCCGGGTCCTCGCCGGTGAGGACGGCCCCGCCGCGGGCTTCGTCGTGCTCTTCGGCTCCATCGCCGGGGTTTTCGGCAACCGGGGCCAGGTCGACTACGCCGCCGCCAACGACGCCCTCGACACCCTCGCCCGCGGCGCCGGCGACCGCTTCGGCGGCCGGGTGGTGAGCGTGGACTGGGGGCCGTGGGCGGGCACCGGCATGGTGTCGCCCGAGCTCGAGCGGGAGTACGCCCGGCGGGGCATCGGCCTCATCGACCCCGACGACGGCGTGGCCGCCCTGCTGCGCGAGCTGCGGTCGGGGGCGGCCGACGCCCAGGTCGTGCTCATGCGGGCCCGCCCCGACGACCTCCGTGCCTGACCAGACCGCTCCGTTCTGGCTCCCGATTTCGGTGCCAGGGCACCGAAATCGGGAGCCAGTTCGAGCTGGTGCAGCCCGTGGCTGACGTCGGGGCCATGGGGGACGGCATCGCCATCGTCGGGATGGGGGCGCTGTTCCCCGGCGCGCCCGACCTCGACGCCTACTGGGCCAACATCGCCGGCGGCGTCGACGCCATCTCGGAGGTGCCCGCCGAGCGGTGGGAGCCTTTCTTCTACGACCCCGAGTCGTTCCACGCGGCCAACCCGCCGCCCGACCGCGTCTACTGCCGCCGCGGCGGCTTCGTGGACGAGTGGGCCACCTTCGACCCGGCCGCCTTCGGGATCATGCCGGTCACGGTGGAGGCGGCCGAGCCCGACCAGCTCCTCGCCCTGAAGGTGGCGGCTGCCGCCATCGCCGACGCCGGCGGCGAGGGCGCCCTCGGCGACCCCGGCAAGGTCGGCGTGATCGTGGGCCGCGGCGGTTACTTCACCACGGGCATGGCCCGCTTCGACCAGCGGGTGCGGGTCGCCCAGCAGCTCGTCGAGAGCCTGCGCGAGCTCGTCCCGGGCCTGGCCGAGAGCCAGCTCGACGAGGTGAAGCGCGCCTTCCAGGACCAGCTCGGCCCGGTGCGCCCCGAGGCCGCCATCGACCTCGTGCCCAACCTGGCCGCCTCGCGCATCGCCAACCGCCTCGACCTCCAGGGCCCGGCGTACACGGTCGACGCCGCCTGCGCGAGCTCGCTCGTCGCCGTCGACCAGGCCGTGAACGAGCTGCGCTCGGGCCGGTGCGACGCGGTGGTCGCCGGCGGCGTGCACCACTGCCACGACGTGGCCTTCTGGACCGTCTTCGCCCAGTTGCGGGCGTTGTCGCCGAGCGAGCGCATCCGGCCCTTCGACCGCTCGGCCGACGGCCTGCTCATCGGCGAGGGCACGGGCATGGTCGTGCTCAAGCGCCTGGCCGACGCGGAGCGCGACGGCGACCGGGTCTACGCGGTCATCCGCGGCACCGGCGTGGCGTCGGACGGACGGGCGTCGAGCGTGATGAAGCCGCGCGTCGACGGCCAGCTCCTCGCCCTCGAGCGGGCGTGGACCGCCGCCGGCCTCGACCCCGACACGGTCGGCCTCATCGAGGCCCACGGCACCGCCACCCCGGTCGGCGACGCCGCCGAGCTCGACACCCTGGCCCGCTTCTTCGGGCCCGCCCGCGGCGCCGCGCCCGCGGGCGACGAGTCCCGAGCGGTGCTCGGGTCGGTGAAGTCGATGATCGGCCACACCATGCCTGCGGCCGGCGCCGCCGCCCTGATCAAGGCCGCCCTCGCCGTCCACCACGGCGTGCGCCCGCCCACCCTGCACTGCGACGAGCCCCAGGAGCGCCTGGCCGAGGGCCGCTTCCGCACCCTCGCCGTGGCCGAGCCCTGGCCCGCCGACGACGAGCGCCGTCGGGCCGGCGTCAACGCCTTCGGCTTCGGCGGCATCAACGCCCACGTCGTGCTCGAGGCCCCGCCGACCGCCCGCCCCTCCGCCGCGCCCCTGTCCGTTCCGACCCCGACCCAGACCGTTCCGGCTCCCGATTTCGGTGCCAGGGCACCGAAATCGGGAGCCAGTTCGGAGGAACCGGTGGGGCGGGAGCGGGTGGTGCTGCTGGCGGGGGCGTCGGCCGACGACCTCCTCGCCCAGCTCGACGACCCCACGATCCTCACGAGCAGGGACGACAGCGGGGCGCCGCCGGCGGCCGACCCGGCGCGCCCGTGGCGGCTGGCCCTGGTGGCGCCCGACGAGCGCCGGCTCGAGCTCGCCCGCAAGGTCGTCGCGCGGGGCACGCCGTGGCGGGGCCGCAACGACGTCTGGTTCTCGCCCGAGGGCCTGCTCAGCACCGGCGGGAAGCTGGCCTTCGTCTTCCCCGGGGTCGAGCCCGACTTCACGCCGCGGGTGGACGACGTGGCCGCCCACTTCGGCCTGCCCCTCGGCCCCCTCGAGCACGCCGAGGGCGAGGACCTGCACCTCGGCCTCCAGGGCGCGGGGATCATCGCCCTCGGACGCCTGCTCGACGCCTCCCTGGCCGAGCTCGGCGTGCGCCCCGACCTCGTGGCTGGCCATTCCATCGGCGAGTGGAACGCGATGATCGCCGCCCACCTGATCCCCGACGCCGACATCGACGCCTTCATCGACTCGATCGACACCGACGACGTCGACGTGCCCGGGGTGGTGTTCGCCGCCCTCGGCTGTGGAGCCGACCACGCCGCCGCCGTGCTGGGTGACCGCACCGACGTGGTCGTCTCCCACGACAACTGCCCGCACCAGTCGATCATCTGCGGCTCGGAGGCGGGCGTGGCCGAGGTCATCGACACGCTGCGGGCCGAGCGGGTGCTGGCCCAGGAGCTGCCCTTCCGTTCGGGCTTCCACTCGCCGATGCTCGACCCCTACGTCGAGCCGGTGCGGGCCGCCACCGCCCGGGTGCCGCTGCAGGCGCCGGTCGTCCCGGTGTGGTCGGCCACGACCGTGGCGCCGTACCCGGACGACGACGCCGACGTCCGCGAGCTCGTCATCCGTCACCTGCTCGAGCCCGTGCGCTTCCGCGAGCTCGCCCTGCGTCTGCACGACGAGGGCGTGCGGGTGTTCGTGCAGGTCGGCCAGGGCAGCCTGGTCAACTTCCTGGACGACACCCTGAAGGGCCGGGAGCACCTCTCGGTCACCGCCGCCGGGCCCCGGCACGAGGGCCTCGACCAGCTCCGCCGGGTCGCCGCCGCGCTGTGGGCCGAGGGCGCCGCGCCCCGCTTCGAGCGCCTGGCCCCGCCCGCCGCGGCCGAGAGTGTCGACCAGGCGGGTGAGGGTGCCGCGGCCGGCTCGATCGCGGCACGCGCCACCGCGGCATCGGCCACATCCGGCGCCCGACTCCCGCTCGGCGCCCCGCTCGTCCACCTCGACCCCGACGTGCGCCTGCCCTTGAGCGCTGGCGCCGGCGACGTGGCCGCCCTGCTCGGCGACGTGGGCGACCTCGCCGCCCACCCGGTGCTGGCCGAGTTCGAGGCCGCGCTGGCCGAGGTCGCCCCCGCCACCGCCGATGTGGTGGGCGCCTGGCGCACCGCCGGTCCCACCGGCGCGGGCGGGACGGTCGTCCCGGGCGCGGCCGTCCCACCGCCCCCTGCCGCCGAGCCCACGCCGGCCGCCGACGAGCCCGCCTCGCTCACCGAGGTGCGGACCATGTCCATGGCGGACATGCCGTTCCTCATCGACCACCGCTTCTACCGCCAGCGCGACGACTGGGAGGAGGTCAGCGACCTCTTCCCGGTGGTGCCCATGACCTGCACCCTGCAGCTCTTCCAGGAGGTCGCCTCCCGGCTCATGCCCGGCAAGGTGCCGATCGGGCTCGAGAGCGTGCGGGCCCTGCGCTGGCTCGCGGTCGAGCCGCCCATCGACGTCACCGTCACCGCCGCCGTCACCGGCCCCGACCGGGTGCGGGTGAGCGTCGAGGGGTTCAGCCGGGGGACGGTCGTGTTCGCCGACGAGTACCCCGAGCCGCCGGATCCCGACGCCGAGCCCCTCGCCGATGCCGGCATCTGGGGCCCCACCGCCTGGGACCTCTACCACGACCGCTGGGCCTTCCACGGCCCGCAGTACCAGGGTGTCCGCGAGATCGGCCTGATCGGCCCGACCGGGGTGCAGGGCACCATCGAGGCGCTCGCCGCGCCGGGCGCGCTGCTCGACGGCGCGGGCCAGCTCGTCGGGCACTGGGTGGCCATGCACACCGAGGTCGACCGCCTGGCCCTGCCCTCGATGATCGAGCGCATCCGCTTCTTCGGGCCCCACCCGCCGGCGGGCGACCGCTTCGACTGCACGGTCCGGGTCAACGAGCTCACCGACGCCTTCGTGCGGGCCGACCTCGAGCTGGTCAGCGCCCGCCCCGAGGACGCCGGCCGCCTCTGGTGCCGGATCGACGGCTGGCAGGACACCCGCTTCGACACCGACGAGGTCGTGTTCCCGATGCTGCGGGACCCCGACCGGCTCGTCATCGCCGAGCGCCGTCCCGGCGGCTGGTCTCTCGCCACCGAGCACTGGGACAACTCGGCCTCGCGCGAGCTGATGATGCGTCGCTACCTGAACCACCGCGAACGGCCCACCTACGAGGCCCAGAACCCCAAGGCCCAGCGCCAGTGGTTCCTCGGCCGGGTGGCGGCCAAGGACGCGGTGCGCTCCTGGCTCTGGGACCACGGCGCCGGCCCGCTCTTCCCCGCCGAGATCACCGTCCTGAACGACGACGAGGGCCGCCCCGTGGTCGAGGGCCCGGGCTGCGACGGCCTGCGGGTCTCGCTGGCCCACACCGAGTGGGCCGCGGTCGCGGTCGTCGCCGGGCCCGGCGAGCCCGACCCCGGCATCGACGTGGAGGCCGACGGCCCCCGCCACGAGCGCTTCGCCTCGCTCACCCTGGCCGACGCGGAGCGGACCCTCGTCCCCGCCGACGAGGGTCCTGAGCGCGACCTCGCCCTCACCCGGCTCTGGACGGTGAAGGAGGCCGCGGGGAAGGCCGCCGGCACCGGCCTGCAGGGCCGCCCCAAGGACCTCGTCGTCACCGCCCTCGACGAGACCACCGCCACCGTCGGCGGCCGCACCGTGTCCACCGAGGTCGTGCCCGTGGGCGAAGGTGACACCGCCCGCCGCTACGTGGTGTCGTGGACGACCCCCGACGCCGACGGGGCGACGACGTGATGCCGACCACCATCACCCCCCAACCCGGATTTCTTGGTGAGAAACCCCCGTATCGGGGGTTTCTCACCAAGATTTCCCGGGTCGGACGGAAGGAACGACGATGACGGAGCCGAGTGAGGCGACCAAGGAGCAGGTGCTGGCCGCGGTGACCGAGATGCTCACCGAGGTCATCGGCGAGGACGAGCTGCTCATGGTCGACGAGGTCACCATGGACACGTCGTTCAACGACGACCTCGAGCTCGAGTCGATCGAGTTCGTGGCCCTCGCCGAGGAGCTGACCGAGCGCTACGGCGAGCAGGTGGACTTCGTGGGCTGGCTCGCCGACCTCGAGCTCGACGCCCTCGTCACCATGACCGTCGGCCAGCTCGTCGACTTCGTGGCCGGCTGCCTCGACGGCCCGTCCGACGGCCCGTCTGACGGAACTGCCGAGAGCTGAGCCCGGTGGCGTTCCGGCAGGCCCGCGGCCTGCGCTTCCACACCCAGCAGATGGGAAAGGCGGCCGCCGGCGCGCCCGTGGTCATGCTCCACGGCCTGTTCACCGGGAGCCTGGCCTCGTGGTGGTTCACCGCGGCGCCGGTAGTGGCCCGCACGCACCCCGTCCGCCTGCTCGACCTGCGGGGCCACGGCCTCAGCGACTGCCCGCCGTCGGGCTACGACACCGCCACCATGGCCGCCGACGTGCTCGCCCTGACCGACGACCTGCCGCCCTTCGCGGTCGTGGGCCACAGCTACGGCGCGCTGCTCGGGTTGCGCCTGGCCCTCGACCACCCCGAGCGGGTCACCGCGCTGGCCTGCGTCGAGCCGCCGCTCGTGACGATCCGCGACCGCGGCCCGGACGGGGAGCGGGATGCCCCGTCGGACGAGGCGAGCGAGACCGAGCGGCGGCTGCTCACCGAGACGACGATCCTCGCCGACCTGCGGGCCGAGGCGCCGGTGACCGACGACGACCTGCGCGCCGTCGGCGTCCCCCTGCTGTTCGCCTTCGGCGACCGGTCGTGGTGCGCGCCGGCGGCCGAGCGGGTCGCCGCGGTGCGGCCCGACGCCGAGGTGGCGGTGCTGGCCGGCGGCCACGCCCTGCACGTCGACGCCCGCGACGAGCTGGCCGCCCTGCTGGCCGGCTTCCTCGATGACGCCCTCGCCGCCGGGCCGGCGCTCGCGGCCTCTCGCCAGGCCACCACACCGGCCGGACCCGTCCCTGCGGCCGCCACCGAGGCACCGGCCGCCACCGCCGAGTCCTCCGGCGCCGTCGCTCCGGGCGCCACCGAGCGCGCCCCCGACCACCACGAGGCGGTGCCCCATGGCTGACGTCGTCGCCAACGGGGTGCGCTTCCACGTCACCCGCCTCGGCGGGGGCGAGCACACCGTGGTCATGCTCCACGGCCTCGTCATGGACAACCTGTCGAGCTGGTACTACACGCTCGCCAACCCGTTCGCCCGGGAGTGCGACGTCGTCCTCTACGACCTGCGGGGCCACGGCCGCAGCGAGCGCCCGCCCACCGGCTACGCGGTCGACGACTCGGTCGCCGACCTGCTCGGCCTGCTCGACGCACTGGAGATCGATCACCCCGTCCACCTCATCGGCAACAGCTACGGCGGCGTCGTGGCCCTGGGCATGGCCGTGGCCCACCCCGAGCGGGTCGCCGGCATCGCCCTCATCGAGGCCCACTTTGCGGTCGAGGGCTGGGGCCACCACATGGCCGGCAGCCTCGCCCTGGCCGCCTTCGGCCTGGCCGAGGACGAGGTCGACCAGTGGCTCGTCGAGCAGGGCGGCCGCAAGCTCAACAAGCTGGCCCGCAACGCCGAGTCGCTCATCTACGACACGACGATGCTCGCCGACCTCGAGGCGGTGCAGCCCCTGCCCCGGGCCGCGCTCGAGGGCGTGTCGTGCCCGGTGCTCGCCTTCTACGGCGAGCACTCCGACCTGCTCGACCGGGCCCGCGACCTCGACGAGCTCGTGCCGAACTGCGACCTGCGCATCCTCCCCGGCTGCACCCACTCGGTGCTCATGGAGGCCACGCCGGAGCTCAAGGCCACCCTGCTGCCGTGGATCCTGGGTGCGCCCGTGCCGGACTACCCGGCCGCCCCCGAGACCCTGCTCCTGGCCCAGGCACCAGCGCCCGACGGCCCCTACGGCGCCCTCGGCGGCGAGTCCTCCCCGGACACGAGCACCCCGTGACCCGGATCACGACCCGGACCGGGCCGACCGCCATCCTTCTGGTCACGGAAACGGAAGGTCAGACCTCCCGTTTCCGTGACCAGAACGGGACGCGGGGGTGCTGGCGGGGCGCCTGCTGATGAACCGCTTCCTGTTCGTGGTGCCGCCGCTGCAGGGGCACACCAACCCCACCGTCTCGGTCGGCGTCGAGCTGGCCGAGCGCGGGCACGCGGTGGCGTGGGCGGGTGAGCCGTCGGTCGTGCGGCCCCTGCTGCCCGAGGGCGCCGCCTTCTTCCCGTGCCCCGAGCGCCTGCCCGAGTCGATGGAGGACGCCCTGCGCCACCGGGCCGCCGGCCTGCGGGGCGCCGCCGCCCTCAAGTTCCTGTGGGAGGACGCCCTCCTGCCCCTGGCCCTCGCCATGGAGGCGCCCCTCGACGCCGCCATCGACGCCTTCGCCCCCGACGTGCTGGTCGTCGACCAGCAGGCGGTGGGCGGCGCCGCGGTCGCCCGCCGGCGGGGGATCCCGTGGGTGACGTCGGCCACCACCTCGGCCGAGTTCGCCCGGCCCTTCGAGGCCGTCCCCAAGGTCGGCGAGTGGGTGGCGAGCGAGCTCGTCGACGTGCAGCTGCGGCTCGGCGTGCCCGAGGAGCTCGCCCGCCAGGGCGACCTCCGCCTCTCCGACCAGCTCGTCCTCGCCTTCACCTCCGAGGCGCTGGTCGGCGACGTGCGCGCGTTCGGCGACCACGTGGCCTTCGTCGGCCCGTCGACCCACGCCCGCACCGAGACCGCCGCCTTCCCCTTCGAGTGGCTCGACCCCCACCGCCGCCACGTGCTGGTCTCGCTCGGCACGGTCAACCAGTCGGTGGGGGAGCGGTTCTACAAGGCCGCGGTCGAGGCGGTCGACGGCCTCGACCTCCAGGCGGTCGTGGTCGCCCCGCCCGAGCTGCTCGGCGCGGTGCCCGACAACGTGCACGTGCAGGCCTTCGTCCCCCAGCTCGCGCTGCTGTCCCGCATGGACGCGGTGGTCGGCCACGGCGGCCACAACACCACCTGCGAGGCGCTGGCCGAGGGCCTGCCCCTGGTGCTGGCGCCCATCCGGGACGACCAGCCCATCGTCGCCCAGCAGGTGGTCGAGGCCGGCGCCGGCCTGCGGGTGAAGTTCGGCCGGGTCCGGGCCGAGGGCCTGCGCGAGGCGCTGCTGACGGTGCTCGACGATCCCACCTATCGTGCGGCGGCCGAGCGCATCGCCGCCTCCTTCGCCGCCGCCGGGGGCGCCCCCCGCGCCGCCGACCTCCTCGAGGCCCTCCTCCCATGACCCGTCCCACCCCCCACCCCTCGTTCCTCCAGCAGAAACGGAAGGTGGAACCTTCCGTTTCTGCTGGAGGAATGGTGCGTCCGAGGCACGGAGGGGTGCGATGAGGCGCCACCGGCTGCTGAAGACCCTGCTGGCCCTGCTGGCGGCGTATCTGATCGGCGACGCGCTGAAGACGCGGAAGCGCTTGGCCGCCCTGGCGGTGCTCGAACCGACCGACGAGGCCGCCGACGACGGCCTCCGCGTGATCACCGCCGCCGGGGTGACCGTCGGGCCCGCCACCCGCCGGGCCGCCGCCGCCTTCCTGCGGCGGGAGGGACTGGCCGCGGTCGACCTCGTCCCCGCCGACCTCGCCGCCGAGGAGGCACTCGAGCTCGCCGCCCTGGTCGACCCCGCCACCTACCGCGCCGCCCGCCTTGCCCCGGGCCGCGGCGCCGGCAAGGCCCTGGTCGTGGACGAGGGCCTGCTCGAGCGGGCCGACATCCCCGCCACCGAGGGCCTCGACCCCGTCGCCTTCCTGGCCGCCGAGGTGGAGCTCAAGCGCCTCGCGCCGATCGGCGTCGACGTGGCCGTGGCCCCGGCGCTCACCACGCACCCGGCCGACCTCGACAAGCGCCGGGCCTACATCGACGCCCTCTTCTCGACCGCCGCGCCCGCCGTCCACCTCATCCCCGCGCTGCAGTGGGCGACCATCGGCGCCGGCCTCGTCGTCGCCCCCGGGTGGGGCGCCGCCGCCCTCGCCGCCTACTGCGCGGCGCCGGCCATCGGCACCGCCGGCACGCCGTTGGCGCCGTCCGACCTGGCGAGCCGGGTTGCGGGGCGCGCCGTACTCGGCCCCCTCCGCTGGTTCCGCACCCTCACCGGCCGGTGGGCGCCGCCGCCCCAGCCGGACCCCATCGAGTCCCGCCGGGAGTGGTACGACCAGCAGGCCGCCCTCGGGTCCGAGCGCCTCTTCGACAAGCGCCGCAAGGACTGCCCGCTGTGCGGCTCGCTGCGGATCTTCCAGCGGCTGCGGACGAGCGACATCCTCCAGTACAAGCCCGGCGAGTTCGTCCTCGACGAGTGCGCCGAGTGCGGGGTGATCTTCCAGAACCCCCGCCTCTCCCTGGAGGGCCTCGACTACTACTACGAGGACTTCTACGACGGCCTCGGCGAGGACTTCACCGAGTTCATCTTCGGGGCCACCGACGAGTCCTACGTCGGACGGGCCGAGATGGTCCGGGGGCACGCAACCCCCGAGCGCTGGCTCGACGTCGGCGCCGGCCACGGCCACTTCTGCCTCGTCGCCCGCGACACCTGGCCCGACACCACCTTCGACGGCCTCGACCTCTCGGACTCGATCGACGAGGCCGCCCGCCGGGGCTGGGTCGACCACGGCTACCGGGGCCTGTTCCCCGAGCTCGCCCCGACCATGGCCGGCGCCTACGACGTGGTGAGCATGCACCACTACCTCGAGCACACCCGCGAGCCGCTCGAGGAGCTCGACGCCGCCCGCACCGCCCTGGCGCCCGACGGCTTGCTGCTCATCGAGCTGCCCGACCCCGAGAGCCGCTACGGCCGCATCCTCGGGCGCTGGTGGATCCCGTGGTTCCAGCCGCAGCACCAGCACCTGATCCCCATCGACCGCCTCTGCGAGCACCTGGCCGAGCGCGGCTTCGAGGTCGTGGCCCGCGACCGCGCCGCCGCCCACCAGACCGTCGACTTCGTCATCGCCGCCTGGCTCTGGCTCAACCACTTCGTGCCCGCCGACGCCCCCTGGGCGCCCAAGGGCTCACCGCTGCGGGGCGTGGCCCGCGTCGCGGTGATCGCCGCCGGCGCCCCCCTGCTGCTGGCCGCCTTCCTCGCCGACCAGGTGGCCAGCGTGGTCATCCGTCGCGTCGACCGGGGCAACACCTATCGCGTGCTGGCGCGCCGGCGCTAGGAGGCGCCGGCCCGCCCGCGGGAGCCGACGTGCCCGGTGGTCGATCAACGCGCACGAGGGCGCCGTCGATCGGGCCGGCTCGGCCGACCCGACGTCGAGGACGAACCCGTTGCTGCCCGGCGTCAGGAAGGCCCAGCGATCAGCAGGCGCCGCGGGTGGCGGTGTACTTGACGACGTCCTTCTTGGTCGGGTCGGCCACCGAGGTGACGGTGACGGTCTGGGTGATCGAGGCGCCCCGGGGTGTCCCCGTCTTCGCCTTGACCCAGACCTGCACGTAGATGAACTCGCCGGGGAGAAGGGTCGGTGTGCGGAAGGTGCCGGCGACCACCCGGGTGGTGATAGGGCTGGTCACGCCGGTGCTGGTGTAGCGCACGGTGAAGCGGCTGTTGCCGGCGGGGGGCTTCACCGTGGCGCCGCGAACGACGCCAAGCTGCCGGAGAGCCGGCACCACCTGGTCCGTCGGCGTCGTCCCGGGCGGTGGCGGCGCCTGCCCGGCCCGAGCACAGCGGTTCTCGCGCGTCCCAGGTGTCGGGCGCTCGATCACACCGCCGGCGACTGCCAGACGAGGCCGGGGAAGCGGCTGAAGTCGTTGTCGTAGGACACCATTTCGGCGCCATGCTCGATGGCGAGGGCCGCCAGGTGGGCGTCGGGGACGAGGTTGCCACCGACCCCGATGGACTCGAGCAGTTCGGTGAGCAGATCGAGGTGGCGGCCGGTCGGGTGCGGGACCGTGACGTTCGGGCGGGCCAGCCACGTCCGGACCGTGTCGATCGCAACCCGTGGGGTCAACGGCGAACGGAAGATCCTGGGGTGGGTGGCGATGCGGACGAATCCGATGCTCACCGACGTGGGCAGGCCGACGGTCTCGGTCGCCGACATGGCGCGGTCGAGCCATCGCCGTGCCGTGGTGTGATCCTTCGCCGACAGATCGACGGCGTACAGCAGCACGTTGACATCGACGATCTTCACTTGCCGATCTCGCGCTTGCGGAGGAACTCCTCCTCATCCATCTCGGCCAACAGCGCATTGGCCTTGTCCAGGTCGATCCCGGGGCGCACGCCGAGCGAGAACGTCGGGGTCTCGTACGGCTCAGGGGCGGCGTCCGACCGCAGGCCCCGCCGCAGCAGCTCGTTGACCGTCTCCTTGAACCCGGTGCCCCGCTCGCGCATGAGCCGCTTGATCTGCTGGGCCACGTCCTCGTCGAGCGTCAAGGTGGTCCGCACTGAAGCATCATAGCATCACCAGCACGTGGCCACCTTGGTGCTGGCGCAACGCCGGCCCCTCAGCAGCCACGGGCGACCCCGGCAGGTGCCGGTGTAATTGACCACGTCCCTGGAGCCGTCGGCGGCCGAGCTGATCAGGGAGCGCACCCCCGGGGCGCCGAGAGGGGACGCCGGCGGGCGGACGGGCCGGGCGCTCAGCGCCGTCGGACGGTGACCTTCACCGTGTCCGCCGCCGAGAGGGTCTCGGCCCGGAGCTTGCAGCTGAACTCCGCCTCGGCGGGCGCCGCCGGTTTCACCTTGATGGCCACTTCGAAGGGCATGGCAAGGGGCTCGGTGAGGATCACGTCGGCCCCGCTGATGCTCGTGTCGACGACGTAACCGCCGTCGAGGACGTCGCTGGTCACGTCCACCCGTGGTGACGTGGACAGGTAGTAGCGGACCCTGAAGTGGCTGTTGCCCGCGCCGCAGCCCGTCAGGGTGATGTCCGAGATGTCCTCGGGCGAGACCGGCGGGTCGATCTGGAGCCCGACGCGGAAGCTGGCCGTGGTTCGCGGCGCGGCGCGGCGCACGACCGCCTGGCTGCGACCGCCGTTGTAGACGTCGTTGCCGACGAAGGTCGTCCCGTTGGCCGAGACCCGCAGGTCGGGCTGGAACACGCCTCCCTCGGGGGCGGCGCCGGCGGTGCCACCTGCGGCGACGATCGCGAACCAGCAGCACAGCGCGAGCGCGGCGGCCCGAGCCGTCCGTCGAGTGGGCGTGGAGCGGGGCAGGGACATGGGGATGGTCCTCCTTGGAGCGTTCGCCGCGCCGGTCACGTGACGAAGGGCCCGATCAGGCTCGGTGCACGATGAGCTTGACGGCGTCGTAGGGCGGGATGGGGTCGTTCATGCCGTCCACCTCGATCTTGCACCGCAGCGTCGCCCCGACCCGTGCGGTGCGCTTGACCCGGATGTCCACCCTGAACGTCTCGGACTCGGCCGGATCGAGGCGGAGCCTCGCCACCCCCATCTGAACCTGGGTGGTGATCGGTATGGGCAGTTCGCCGGAACGGGGCAGGAAATAGTAGTCGACCCTGAAGTCCGGCGAGTTGGCCTGGATGGTGCCGACGGGGCACCCCAGGAGCCTCGGCTCGTGGACCTCGGCGCCGTCGTTGTCGACGCGGACGTAGAACCGCACGGTGGTCCCCCGCCGCGCCGTGCGGGTCATCTTCTGCCCGAAGCCGGTGGTGTTGTAGGTGTCCTCGCCGACGTAGGTGACGTTGTTCTTGCTGACGAGCGCGTCGATCAGCGGCGTGGTCTCCGGGGCAGGGAACCCCTCGGCACCGGCACCGTTGGTGGTGGCTGCGATGGTCACGAGCACCGCCAGCGCGGTGGCCCGCAGGGTTCGTCGCATCGTTCCTGCTCCTCTCGTGTCGGTTCGGTTCGCCCTGTGGGCCGCTCAGGAGGCCATCGGGTAGTCGTCGGGGGTGAGGCGCCGGCAGGCGAGGGCGACGGTCTGGGCGGTGGAGGTGGCGCCCAGGCGGTCGCGGAGCTCGGCGAGTCGGCGGCTGGCGGTACGCCGGGACATGCCGGCGGCGCGGGCCGCGGCGGTGACGGTGGCGCCCTCTCGGAGCGCCCGGATCAGGTCGTGGATCTCGTCGACGACGTGATCGTCGCGCCATACCGACCGATCACCTTCTGGTGGCGCCGAGAGCGATCCGGGGTGGTGGTCCGCGGCGAGGATCGCGGCCTGGAGCCGGGTGGTGGCACCGAGGCGGAGGCGGGCCCGGTGCACCACGCTGTCGACCGACCGTGGTGAGAGGCCGAGCCGTCGGGCGATCTCCACCGACGTCTCGCCGGCCTGGACCAGCTCGAGCACCTGTCGCTCCCGCTGGGGGAGCGCCGGGATGTGGACCGCCGGGACCGAGGCGGCGAGGTCCGGCCGATCCCGAGCCGCTGTCTGCATCGTGTCGCCCCTCCAGGATCGGGGTCGTCGTCGACGACCGCCCTCTCGCTCGTCGCAGCAGCCTGACGACTGGGTGTTGTGGAAAAGCTGTGGTGGCGGACCGAGCGGCCTGGTGAACACCGCTAACCTGCCGACCTCATGTGGATCGGAGCCCTGGGACCGATCGCCGTCCTCAAGGGCGGGCACCACGTGGTGATCGAGGGCATGCGCCAGACTGCGGCGCTCGCGGCGCTCGTGCTGTACGTCGGTCGGTCGGTCAGCGCCGACCAGCTCGTGGAGGCGCTCTGGCCGAGCGAGCAGCCTTCGAGCGCTCGTCGGACCCTTCAGAGCCACCTGTCCCGATTGCGCGGGGCCCTGGGGGCAGGTGTCATCGTGCGGGACGCCGGCGGCTACCGGTTGAGTGCCGCAGTCAAGACCGACGTCGTCGAGTTCGAGCACCACCTCGGGCGGGCGGCGGCGATGGAGGACACCGTCGACGCGGTCGCCCACCTCGACGCGGCGCGCGCGATCTGGCGAGACGACCCGTACCCGGAGCTGGTGGACTGGGCACCCGCCGTAGCCGAGCGGACGCGCCTCGTGGAACTGCACGAGAGCCTGGTCGAGGATCGCCTGGAGCTCCTACTCGGTCTGGGCGACCCCGCGGGACTGGCGGCTGAGGCCGCCGCGCTCGTCTCCGTCCAACCGCTCCGCGAGCGCCGATGGGGCCTGCTGATGCGGGCGCTCTACCTGTCGGGCCGCCAGACCGAGGCGCTCGCGACCTTTCAGGAGGCCCGGGAGCACCTGATCGAGACGGTCGGGGTCGAACCCGGCCCGGAACTGCGTGCGCTCGAGCGAGCGGTGCTGGAGCAGGACCCGGGGCTTCAGGGCCGGGCTGCGCCGATGGCGCCGTTCGGGGGTGCCCTCGCCGCGGAGGTCGAGCAGCTACCGCGGTTCCTCGACCTCCTTCGCCAGCGCGATCCTCTGGTGGGGCGTGATGGTGAGCTCGACCGGGGGCTCGAGCACTGGGACCAGGCTCGCCGTGCCGGTCGGCCCGCGGTCCTGGTGCTGCGTGGCGAGCCGGGGATCGGTAAGACCCGCCTCGCGGCGGAGATCCTGGTCCGAGCCGCCGCCTCCGGGGATGCGGTGCACGTGGCGCGCTGTCGAGAGGGAGCCGGCGCTCCCTATGCCCCGTTGGTGGAGGCCTTCCCGGACCTGGCGGCTGAGGTCGGCGCCGTGTCCGAGGTCCTGCCCGCCGCCGCCACGTCACCGGAGCAGGTCGGGATGACGCGCCGCCGTGTCACTTCCGCCTTCGCTCGTGCGGTGGAGTGCGCCGGCGGGAGGTCGCCGGCGGTGATGTTGCTGGACGATGTCCAGTGGGCCGACGCGCCGACGGTCGAGGCCCTCCGCTGGGTGCTCGAGCGGGGGTCGACGGGGCCGGTGCTGCTCGTCCTGACGGCCCGTTCGGACGAGATCGCCGCGGCGCCGGACGCGGTCGGCGCCCTCCTCGCCGACCTGCCGCGTGTGGCCGACACGCTGGAGCTCGAGCTCGGCGGCGTCGACCGGCCGGCCGCAGGGCGCATCGTCGGTCACCGGGTCGGATCCGACGCTCGGGCGGTGGACGTCGACTGGATCTTCGCGCAGAGCGGCGGGAGCCCCCTCTACCTGATCGAGCTCGCCCGCCAGGCGCAGCACCTCGAGGTGAACTCCTCGGCGGTTCCCCGCACGATCAGCGATCTCGTCCGACGGCGGATGGACCTCCTGCCCGTCGGCGCACGCGACCTGATCCTCGCCGGCGCCGTGCTTGGGGAGGAGTTCGACATCCGGGTGGCCGCGGCGATGCTGGCCCGACCGGTGGAGGATGCCGTGGACGACGCGGCGCTGGCCGTCGAAGCCCAACTGCTGTACCGACAAGCGGAGACCGCCTTCCGGTTCTCCCACGGCATCACCCGGCGCGCGGTCGAATCGACGTCGTCCACGTCGCGACTGTTGACCCTGCGTTGGGCCGCCGGCGCGGTCATGGAAGGGTCCCCGCTCGCACGGCCCGAGGAGGTCGCCGACCTGCTGCTGGCCGGCGCTCCCGTCGGCGACGCGACGCGAGCGGCGCGTGCGGCCCTGGTCGCGGCGGCATCGGCCCGGGATCGGCTCGATCCCGGCGAGGGGCGGCGGCTCCTGAACCGGGCGCTGGCGTGCCTCGACCCGGCGGGTGGCGGGGCGGGAGTGGAGGAGCAGCGGGTGCTGGGCGACGTGTACCTCGCCCTGGCCGTGATCGTCGCCCGCGAGGGGGAGGTGGCGCAGGCCAAGGAGCTGGCAGCACGGGCCGCGGACCTGGCTCGGGGGCTGGGCGACCCGCCGCGGTTCGCTCAGGCGGTCGTGGGATACGCCGAGTTGGTCAACGCGGGTGAGCCGGACGACCTCGCCGCCGCCCTCTGTCACGAGGCCCTGGCCCTCCTCGGTGACGACCACCCCGGCTGCCAGGCCAGGGTGCTCTCGGCGCTCGCCAACTACCACTCCGTCGTGCTGGGCGATGTCCGGTCCGGTCGGCCCTACGCCGACCGCGCCCTCGTCGTCGCCTCGGACGACGAGACCCGGGCCGAGGCGCTGTGGGCCGTGGCCTGCTCGCTCCTCGGCACGCCCGAGGTGGCCGAGCGAGCACGAGTGTCCGAGGAACTGCCGGCGTGCGCACCGCCGGGCACGCGCCGCCACGTCGAAGCGGTGCGGCTGGCTGCCCACACCCACCTCGAGCTGGGGGATCGGGTGGCGTACGACCGGTCGGTGGCGGAGCTGCGCCGGCTGGGGGAGGACCGGGGCTCGTGGGACGCCCTGCTCTGGGCCCGGGTGGCGATCGGCCAGGTCGCGTTGATGGAGGGCCGGCTCGACGAAGCTGTGAAGGCCACCGAGGAGCTGGCCTCCATGGCCGGCGGAAGCCTCTACGCCTGGTCGCTGGCGACGACGCAGCACTGTCACCGGCGCTTCGAGCAGGCGGAGCTCGGGTCACTCCAGACCCTGCTCGAGAGCCTGGTCCCCCAGATCGACCTCGCCGGCGTCCATGCGATGTACGTGCAATCGCTCGTCCAGGCCGGCGAGGCGGAGCGAGCGGCCGACCTCCTCGATCGGATCGGTCGCAACGACTTCGAGGGGCTCCGCCCGGAGCAGACCTACGTCGCCTCGCTGGCGATGCTGTTGGAGGCGGCCCTCGACCTGCGGCGTCTGGACGACGTGGCCGTCCTGGCCGAGCGCCTTGCTCCGTACACCGGGCACCTGGCGGTCTCGACCCAGGGCGTGTTCAGCCTCGGGGCGGTCGACCGGTACCTGGCCCTGGCCGCGCTCGTCGCCGGCGATCACGTTGCGGCCGGGGCGCTCCTCGCGGCGGCACGCGACCTCGAAGCAGTGAGCGGGTCGACCCTGGGAGCGGCGTACACCACGGTCGCCGAGCAGTGGCTGTGTGTCCTCGGCGGCGAGGCTCCCGACGATCAGGTCGTCGGCGCGCTCCGCGCCCGGGCCGACGCCCACGGGCTGGTTCGACTGCGGGCGAGCATCGACGCGGTGGCGGCCCGATCCGCGACGTGTCCCGGTGGGCCGGGCCTCTGTGCCCGGGCCCTTGCGGCCGGCGGCGGGTCAACGCAGGGGGCGGACGGATAGCTCTCCCCTCGTAGGCTCTGGCGGCCCGGCGGGGCAACGATGGCGACGACCGCAGACCCCGTCGGACCCGGCCGTGCCGGCCGAAGGTCCCCGCCGCGAGGCGACCCGGTCAGCTCGTTCGGGCGACGATGATCCGGACGGTGTCGGTCTGGAGCGGGTCGACGGCGGAACCGACGACGACCTTCCGGGTGAGCTGCGCACGGCAGGGTGCGGCGCAGGCGGGGGTGCTGGCCTTGACCGAGACCGCGACGCGGATCGTGGCGGTCTGTCCGGGGTCGAGACGACTGGTGGAGTACGTGCCGGCCGTCACCGCCGGCGTGATGTCCCGACCGTCGGCGGACAGGTAGCGGACCGTGAAGGCACCCTGGGACCCGGCCCCGCGGATGGTGAGGCGAGTCGGGCCCGACGAGTCGTTCTGGGCGGACACGACGTAGTTGACCCGTCGTGAGCGAGCCACCTGGCCGCGGACGGTCTGGTTGGCGCCGGTCGAGTTGTAGATGTTGTTGCCGCGCTGGCTGCCGCCGATCTCGTCGCGGACGCGGCCGTCGGCGCGCCCGAACCCCGGGTGGAAGCGTTGGATCCGGTGTGCACTGGCGACGTAGATGTCGGTGCCCCGAACCGCGACACCGGTGGGAATCTGGAACCGGCCGTTGCTGGTCCCCGGGCCACCCCACACGGCCAGCAGTTCCCCGCTCAGGGAGAACATCTGCACCCGTTGCCCGGTGAGGTCCGTCGCGTAGACGCGGTCTCCGCTCACCGCGATGCCGGTCGACGACCCGCCGGGCTCCGTCTCCCAGGTGGACGTGATGGCGCCGGCCGACGAGTACTTCGTGATCGTGCCATGGGTGACCGAGTGCCCGGTGAGGTACACGTTCCCGGCGGTGTCCACGGCCAAGGACTGAGCCGTCGTCCCGGCGGGCAGGGGCCAGGAGTCGATGTGGTCGCCGCCGCTGTCGAACGTGAAGATCCCCATCTGGTCGAGGACATGGACGGTCCCGGTGGTACCGACCGAGACGTCCCTCGCGGTGGAAAGGGGATAGGGCCCCCACGGCGTGTCCAGGAAGAAGTTGGCGGCGACCAGCGCACCGTTGGGGTTGAACCGCTGGACCCGACCGCTCGCCACGTAGACGTCGCCTCCCAGGGCGGCCGCGATGCCGATGGGGCCTTCTTCGAATTGACCGTCGCCGGAGCCCTGGGAACCCCAGGCGGTGAGGAACGTGCCGTCCGCGGTGAACTTCTGGATCCGGTAGTTCCAGGTGTCGGCGACGTAGACGTGTCCGGCGGCGTCGACGGCCAGATCCTCGGGAGCGTTGAACTCACCGGGACCGCTCCCCTCGGTGCCCCAGGTGCCGGCGAACGTCGGCGGCGCCTCGGCGTGTGCCGGTGCGGCGAGGGCCACGACGGCGACGAGTGCGCTGAACGCGGCCAGGGCCGCCCCGGTGAGGGACCGTACCGGTGGGGAGGGGATCATGGCAGGTTCCTCGTGTCAGGCGGTCAGCGCCGCGACACGGTGAGCTTCACCGTGTCGCTCCCCTCGACGGTCGCGGCGCGGATCTTGCAGCTCAGGGTGGCGCCGACGGGTGCGCTCTGCTTCACCTTGACCTCGACGTGGAAGGGGATTCCCTGGGGGCTGGTCAGCCCCAGCGCGCCGATGCCGGATCCCCCGTCGATGGCGAGGCCGTCCCCGGCGAAGAAGCTGGTGACGTCCGCTCGCGGCGGGCTGGAGACGTAGTACCGGACCCGGAAGCCGCTGTTGCCGGTTCCGCAGCCGGTGAGCCGGAGGTTCCAGTCGTAGTCCTCCGCCACCGTGTCGGGGTCCGGCATGGTGTCCGCTTGGACCCGGAAGTGGAAGGTCGCGGTGCCTCCCCGGGCGGCGCTGCGCGAGACGGCCTGGCCGCGCCCACCGTTGTACGTGCCGTCGCCGATGAAGGTGGTGCCGTTCCTGCTGATCTGGAGGTCGGGCTGGTAGTCGGTGGCCACCGCTTCGTGGTCCCCGGTGGCACCGGCCTGCTGCGTGGTACCCACCAGCACCGCGGCGACGGCCAACGCGCCGAACCCGGTCCGCAGCCGTTTCCCGATCGTCCGCTCTCGCATGCCTGCCACTCCTGTCGTCGCCGTTGGCGCGCCCGTCGGTCACGGGTGCCTGATCTCCGCCATCGTCGGCGTGAACGACCCTCGTCCGCTACCGCAATCTGTGCCATCTTCAGTCGGCAACTCGAGCTCCCGCGTCGCCACGACCGAGGACCGTCCCGCCGACGGCGGGCATCTGGGTTGGCGCAGATTGCGGTATCGGGAGCGGTTGGCTGCGTGGCACGGTCGCGGCCATGACCGCCTCCGTCGCCCGGCGACTCGCCATGACCCTGCTGGCTCTGCTCCTCGCCGCGCTTGCCGCCTGTTCGAGCGGTGACGGTGGTGGCAGCGAGGCCGCCGACCGCGAGAGCGAGTCCACCGGGTCCACCGCAGAAGGTGGCGAGGGCTCGGCGGACGAACTCAATGCGGAGCAGTGCACCGCGTTCCAGTCGCTGGGGGACGCGGCGGCGTTGGATGAGGCGGTCGCGATCTTCCCCGAGGAGCTCCAGGACGACGTGCAGCAGTTCGGTGAGGACCTGAGCGCGTTCCTCGACTCGGTGGAATCCGGGACGGGCGAGCCCACGGCTCCCCAACCCGAGCCCACCGAGGCCTTGGCGAACGCGGCCGCCTCGTGCCGGGACGACGATGGGAGCGACGGCGGCGTTCCGGGCCCGGCCACGGCGACCTTCACCTACCGCGACCTCCAGATCGCCGGTGACACTGCAGTCATCCAGGTCTCGGGTGCATGCTCCGACGGGTCGTTCCCGACCGATGTGGAGCTCAGCTACGGGCCCTTCGGTGACGTCGCACCGGGAGTGGATGCCGGGGGCGGCGAGTACGAGTTCACCGTCGACGTCGTGGCGGGCGCCATCGAGGAGAACCTGGTCGTCGAGCTCGGCCTCGAGCCCGAGTCGATCGAGTACAGCATCACCAGCACCTGCGGCTGAGCTCCACCAAGGTGACCGCCCGGGTGGCGGCCGGCACGTACCGCACCCCCGGTCCTGGCTCCGGGATCGGAGCACCAGCTCCGCATCAGCCTGATGCCGACCACGCGTGCCGCGCCGTACGTCGAGCTCACCCGCACGGTGACGGTTCGGTCGGGCAACAGCGGCGTCCGCGATCTCGTCGACGCCATCGCCTTGCGCTTCCTCTGACGTTCGGAGGTCCGCGCCACAAGGCGAGTGTCTACGGACTGTCTACCAAGAGGCTGCTTGCCGGGAGTACCCGGTCTTCGCCTCCTCGACCTCTCCGGCTTCACCGCCGTCACCGACGCCGATGACCGCCACCAGAACGGCGACGGTCGGGCGCCGCCCGATCACGCGGGAGCGGCCACGAGCTCGTAGGTCGCGACATCTGCGCCGGTGCTGCTGGGGCAGGTGCTTTCGGCCGCGTGGGTCTCGACCGCGTCGCCCCCGAGTCGCGTGGGTGCGCCGGTGCCGTCCTCCTCGACGACGGAGAACCGGTACTCCAGGTCGGTGACGAACGCGCTTTCGGGATCTGCGGCCCCGGTGTCCGCATCGATGCACAGCGAGTCGACCCGCAGGGCCACCGTGAAGCCGTCCTCCGTCGCGAGCAGAGGCAGGTTCTCGAAGACGCCGGACCCGACGCCGATCGTCGCCGCGCCCACACACTCGCCGTCGGCCTCGCCGGCGCTCCCTTCCACCCCACCAGGACCGGCATCGCCGGTGAACACGACGTCCGTCGGCTCGGGGCACTCCCCCGGTCGGAGGCCGAGGTCGCGGTCCTTGACGGCCGACTCAGGGGGCAGTTCGACACCTGGAGGAACCGTCTCGACGACGCTCAGCGTCATCGTCCACTCGCCCGTCACATCGGCGACCGGGTCCTCGGTGGTGGTCGTGGCGGGTGGCTCGGTGGTCGTGGTGGGATCAGCGGTCTCGCCGCCGCCGCCACAGGCGGCGAGGGTGAGGGCCAGCAGTCCCGCCAGCACGGCGGCGGTGGTCCGTCCTGATCGCATCGGGAGGTCTCCGTTCTGCCGGGACGACACCCGGCGTCCGAGAGCATGGAGGTGACCTGCTCGGCCCACTACCGCAATGTGGGCCAACCCCTTGCGCCGCCGCCGGGCTGTTGTGGCGCCGCCGCTGAAGAGAGGTATGCTCGTCCCCGAGTGGCCGACCCCAGGGGTCAGCCGCACGGGTCGTGGGTTCCACCGACCGGGCTCGGGGGCCGGCAAGCCCTCCGAACCAGTAGGCGGTCCGGCCGGGGCGCAGGACCGGGGGCGAACGACGCCCACCGAAGAAGCGGAGCAACAGATTGTCGATGAGATCTTGTCGATAGACACCGCCGGCGCGACGGCGCTCGACCATCGCGGCTTCGCCGCCCTGGTGCAGGCCGAGGTGGACGGTCGCGCCACCGACGAGCAGCGGGCCCTGCTCGAGGCCGACCGCCGGCGCTGGGAGTGGTTGGTCGAGGACCTGCTCGACGAGGTCGAGGACGCCCTCGACGCCGTGCGGGAGCGGGTCAAGGGCCCTGAACGGCTGCAGGTGCTGGCCGACTTCGAGGCTGAGCGCCACGACCTCGTGCGGGCCCTGCGCCGGGCGCGCGGGGTTCCCGAGGATGCCGACGACGGCCTCGAGGACGACGGCGGGGCCGACGCCGAGCGCGAGGCCGTCGAGGACGGCGTCGCCCGCCTCCAGCTCTCGTGGTCGGCCGGCCGCCTGGTGGCCTGGGCCGCCGGCCCCGGTGCCGACCCCCTCGACCGCCCCGCCCTGAGCACCTTCCTCGACGAGGTCGGCGCCGGCGGTCCCGCCTGGGCGCCGCACGCCTCCGTCCAGATCCCCGGCGGCCCCAACGCCTCGGGCCTCGCCGTCCCCGTCGGCGACATCCTCGGCTGGCTGGCCGCCGTCCAGGACCGCGCCGCCGACGAGCGCCTCGCCGCCAGCGTCCAGTGGTTCGCGGCCGTGTCGGTCTGGGCGGTCGAGCTGGTGGCCAAGGGCTCGATGGTCCCGCTGCTCAAGCAGAAGCGGAAGCGCCGCGGCTCGGGCGACAAGAACCGCCTCGTGCACGTGCGGTGGACGCCGGCGCTGGTCGACGCCAACCGCCTGGCCGGGTTCGCCCGGGCCATGCCGGGCTCGGTGCGGGCGGTCGCCACGTCGTCCGAGGCCCGCGACGTCACCAACCTGGTGCTGACCGCCATGGTCGACGCCATCTGCCGCCAGGCCGCCCAGATGGTCGTCGTGGCGGCGCCGCCCCCGTCGGTCAACCGCCCGTCCGAGGTCGCCGAGGCCTTCCTGACCCGCCTCGACGGCAGCGAGTTCACCGCCCCCTCCGTGGTGGCGGGCGACGTGGCCGGCCAGATCGACCGCTGGGCGAAGCCCGTGGTCAACCCCTCGACCCGCCAGATCGTCGTGCAGCTCGACCCGCCCGACGTCGGCGGCGCCTGGCACCTCAAGGTGCTCGCCCCGGGCCCGGACAAGCGCCTCGTCTCGATCGACGTGGCCCTGGTCAACGCCGGCTCGAAGCGCCGTGAGCTCGAGGCTGACCTCGGCCGCCTCGAGCGCCTGCTCCCCGAGCTCAACCGCCTCGGCAGCCACCGCCGCGGCGACGTCATCCTCAGCCAGGACGAGGCGTGGCAGCTCATGTCGGTGACGGGCCGCAACCTCATCACCGCCGGGTTCGACGTGCGGGTGCCGGCCATGTCGCCCCGCAAGGTCACCCCGTCGCTCCGCCTCGACAGCGACCCGTCCAGCCGGTCGGGCAACGGCGCCGGCCAGCTCGCCAAGGTGCGCTGGTCGGTCATGTTCGACGACGTCGAGCTGACCGCGGCCGAGATCTCCAAGCTGGCCAAGGAGGCCCGGCCCCTCGTGCGTTCGGGCGGCAAGTGGATCGCGGTCGAGCACGCCGACCTCGAGGCCGCCGCGGCGGCGCTGGAGGAGCGGGCCAACACCGACAAGCTCACCGGCGCCGAGATGCTGCGCTACGCCCTCGGCCTCGAGGGCACGCCCCTCGCCGGCGGGGTGCAGGTCCAGGGGGCGAGCTGGGCCACCGACATCCTGCGCACCGCCCAGGAGTTCAGCGGCCAGGCCGCCGAGACCCCCGCGTCCTTCGTGGGTGAGCTGCGCAGCTACCAGCGCGAGGCGCTGGCGTGGCTCAACTTCCTCGACGCCGCCGGCCTCGGCGGCTGCCTCGCCCTCGACATGGGCCTCGGCAAGACCCCGACGATGCTGTCGCACCTGCTCACCGCCCACGAGCGCACCGACGGCCCGGCCGGGCCCGCCCTGGTGATCGCGCCGCCGGCGGTCGTCACCAACTGGGCCAGCGAGGCGGCCAAGTTCACCCCGTCGCTGCGGGTGCTCGTCCACCACGGCGCCCGGCGCGCCTCCGCCGACGACCTGGCCAAGGAGGTCGAGCGGGCCGACGTCATCATCACCACCTACGGCACGGCGGTCCGCGACGTCGACGCGCTGGCCAGCATCGAGTGGTCGAAGATGGTCCTGGACGAGGCTCAGGTCATCAAGAACCCGACGAGCGAGACCGCCCAGCTCCTGCGCCGCATCGACGCCCACACGCGGGTCGCCCTCACCGGCACGCCGATCGAGAACGGCCTCGGCGACCTCTGGGCCATCCTCGACTTCACCAACCCCGGCCTCGTGGGCACCCGGTCGGCGTTCGTCACCCACCTCTCGGCCGACCACGACGCCCGCAAGGAGGGCGAGGACGCCATGCGCGCCCTCAACGGCATCCTCGTGTTCCGCCGCACCAAGGACGAGCCGGTCATCGCCGCCGAGCTGCCCGACCGCATCGACGAGATCGACCACTGCGAGATGACCCGGGAGCAGGTCGGCCTCTACCAGGCCGTCATCGACCAGTTGCTGGTGAAGGCCGAGGGCCAGGAGAGCGCCAAGGGCCACGTCTTCGCCGCCATCACGGCGCTGAAGCAGATCACGAACCACCCCGCGGCCTACACCGGCGACGACGACGGGCTCGTGGGGCGCTCGGGCAAGCTCGACCGGCTCGAGGAGATCGTGGAGTCGGTGTTCGCGGCCGGCGAGAAGATCGTGGTCTTCACCCAGTACGCCGAGTGGGGCCAGCGCCTCGCCGCCCACCTCACGGCCAAGACCCGTACCCGGGTCGAGTGCTACCACGGCGGCCTCACCCGCACCGCCCGCGACCAGATCCTCGAGAACTTCAACGAGCAGGACGGCCCCGGCGTGCTCGTGCTCTCGCTCAAGGCCGGCGGCACGGGACTCAACCTCACCGCCGCCAACCACGTGGTGCTCTACGACCGTTGGTGGAACCCGGCGGTCGAGGACCAGGCCCGCGACCGCGCCTGGCGCCTCGGCCAGACCCGCACGGTCATCTACCACCAGCTCGTCTGCCCGGGGACCATCGACTCCCGGGTCGAGGAGGTCGTGGCCGGCAAGCGCCAGATCGCCGACGTGGCCCTGCCCAAGTCGTCGAGCGTGGAGGACCTCGACCCCGAGCAGTTGCGCCGTGCCCTCGGCCTGCGCATGGACGAGCTCGAGCTGGCCGACGAACCCGGCGCCGACGACGCCTCGGACCAGGAGGACGCGGCATGAGCTCGCGACGACGGGGCCGGGGCAAGGGCGGCCAGGGCCAGAACCAGCAGGCGAACCAGGGCAACGGCCAGGGCGGTCAGGGTGGCCAGGGCGGGGGCCAGGGTCCCAAGGGCGGCGGCGGCCAGTCCAAGGCCAAGAAGAGGCTCGTCGACTTCTGGGAGGTCAAGGGGGCGTCCCCGACCGACCTCGCCGCCGCGGTGAACGTCCCCGACGACCCCACCGCCCTCGTGCGCTCGCTCGGCGCCCCCGCGCTGCCGGGCCAGGGCGCCAACGCCGAGCACTACTTCACCGCGGTCTACGACAAGGCCAGCCACGTGGCCTACGCCTTGGCGGTGGCCAACGGCCTGCTCGCCGACGAGGACGCCCCTGCGGCCACCGGCACCGCGTCCTTCGCGTCGGCGGCCGACGACGACCACGACGACCACGACGACGAGGACTGAGCCCGGGCGCGGCTCGGGGCGGCAGCCGGGCCGTGCGGCCGGGCCACCGCCCCGGGGCATTCGTCGCCGGCCAAGGGGAGGCGGCCGGACGGCGAGGGATGACGACGGGGTCGTGCCCCGAGGATGACGCCGTGGGGGCTAGGCCACCACGACGAATTCGGGGGAGCGGCCGCGGTGGTCCTCGGTGCTGCGCCGGCGGCCGGTGAGGGCCCGCATGACGACGGCGAAGGCCCGCTCGCGGACGATGTCGTCCGCGCCCGGGTCGAGGAGCACCGAGGCGGCACCCGGCTGGACGCCGATGGCGGCGGCGCGGGCGCCGAGGGCGGCGAGCTCCCGGCGGTGGGAGGCCACCCCGTCACGGGCGACGAGGTGGGTGAACTCGGAGGTGGGGATGCGCTCGTGACTGGTCATGGGATGACCGTACGATGGGGCTTCCATTAGGTCCAACGATTATCTATCATCGAGTCCATCATGACGGCTAATGATCAGTCCGACCCCGCCGGCGACGTCGCCGACGCCTCCCACGATGCCCCGCCCCTGCCGGAGGTGCTCGGCCGGGTCGAGCTCCGCCACCTCCAGGCCCTCCGGGCGGTGGCCGCCGAGCGGTCGTTCGGCCGGGCCGCCACCCGCCTCGGCTACACCCAGTCGGCGGTGAGCCAGCAGATCGCCGCCCTCGAGCGGGCGGTGGGCGAGTCGCTGTTCGACCGCCCCGGCGGCCCCAAGCCCGTCACCCTGACCCGGGCGGGCGAGCTGCTCCTCGGCCACGCCGAGGCCATCCTCGACCGGGTGGCGGCCGCCGAGGCCGACCTCGCCGGCTACCGGGCCGGACGGGTCGGGCACCTCACCATCGGCACGTTCCAGAGCGTGTCGGTCGAGGTGCTCCCCGTGCTCATCACCCGCCTGCGCCGCGAGTACCCCGACCTGCAGCTGGCCATGGTGGAGGAGGAGCACCAGGACGAGCTGCTGCGCCGCCTCGCCGCCGGCGAGCTCGACCTCACCTTCGCAGTCGCAGCCGTCGAGGACGGGCCGTGGGACTTCCTCCCGCTCGCCGACGACCCCTTCGTGGTGATCAGTCCCGCCGACGACCCGCTGGCCCCGCCCGGCGAGCCGGTGCCGGCGGCGCTCATCGACGGCCTGGCCATCATCGGCCAGACCCCGACCGCCTGCCAGGCCCTGATCGAGGAGGGCATGCGCACCGTGGGCGCCGAGCCCAACGTCATCTTCCGCACCTCGGACAACAGCGCGGTGCAGGCCATGGTCCGCTCGGGGATGGGCCACGCGGTGATGGCGCGGCTCGCGGTCGACCCGTCCGACCCGGGCATCAGCGTGCACCCGGTCGACCCGCCGATGCCGGATCGCACCATCGGCCTGGTGTTGCCCCACCGCCACCGTTCGCCGGCGGTCGACGTGGTGGTCGAGCTGGCCCGGGCGGTGTGCGCCGAGGTGGTGGCGGACCACGTCGTCCCCGAGGCGCCGGGCTCGCGGCGCCGCTCCACCGCCGCCTGAGCACCACGCACGCGACGCAACCGCACGGCGACTGTCCGTGGTCAGCTCGGGGTAGGGCTCCGGCATCCCGCCCCCGAGCCACGAGGTTCCTCGGACATGTACTTCGGAATCAGCATCTTCCTCGGCGCCGTCGGCGCCATCCTGCGCTTCGCGGTCGCCGACCGTATCGACGGCGTCGACCTGTCGACGATCGGCGTCATCTTGATGATCGCCGGCGCCATCGGCCTCGTGATCTCGTTCCTCCAGCTGGCCAGCCGGCGCCGCAGCTACGTCGTCGACCGCCAGATCGTGGACCGCGAGGTGGTCCCCCGGCAGTACTGAGCCCCGACGCGACGGCGGGCCGGGCGACGGGGCCCGGCCCGCGGTCGCGGGTGGCGGTGAGCGGGAGGGTCGCCCACCGTGGTGGTGCGGCGCTCAGGTGGTGGTCACCCCGCTCGGGCCGGCGTTGGCCCCGGGGGCACCGCCGGTCGAGCCCGAGCCCGACGGCGACGCGGGGGCCAGGTTCGAGTCGGTCGACCCGGTCGAGCCCTGGCTCGGCGGGGCCAGCGTGCCCGACTGGCCGCCGGCCGAGCCCTGCGGGCCGCCCTGCATGCCGCCGCTCATCCCGCCGGGGCCGGCCGAGAGGTCGGGCAGCTCGTCGCCGGTGATGATGCGCTCGGCCCACGTGCTGCCGTCGTCGGCGGTCTCGGTGTGGACGAACACCTCGTCGCCCTCGGACAGGTCGCTCACCGAGGCCTGGCGCTCGACCACGACGGTGGTGTCGTCGGTCAGGGTGACCGTGATGTCGCCGCTGTCGGTGGTGAGGGTGAAGGAGTCGCCATCGACCGAGCTGACCTCGCCGACCGTCGGCCCCCGGCCACCGGGGCCGCCCTGGTCGGCGCCGTCGTCGCCAGAGCGCTCGACGACCCGCTCGGCGGTGACCGAGCTGCCGTCGCTCGACTGGCCGATCACCAGCACGGTGTCGCCCTCGTCGATGTCGTCGGCGGACTGCGACTGCGAGATCGACACCTCGGTGTCGTCGGTGGTGGTCACCTCGACGGACTGGCCGTCGTCGGTGCTGATGGTGAGGGTGCCGTCGCCGACGTCCTCGACGGTGCCGGTCGAGCCCGGGGGCTCGCCGGGCAGCTGGCCCATCTGGCCCTGCTGACCGGACTGGCCGTCGGCGCCGGACTGGCCGCCGGGGAACTGGCCGGACTGGCCGTTCATCCCCATAGGCCCGGTGGCTGCGGTGTTGGTGGCGTCGTCGGCGCTCGACGAGGCCAGGTTGATGCCGAACACCGCGCCGAGGGCGATGACCGCCGCACCGACGCCGGCGCCGATCAGGGTCTTCTTGTCGACGCCCTCACCCCGGCTCGACCGGGCAGCGGGGGCGGCTGCCGCCACGCCCGGCTCGTCGAAGAGCGGGTCGGCCGGCGGGGGTGGGGGCGGGGGAGCGGCGGCGGCCGGTTCGGCGACCGTGGGGGGCTCGAGGCCCCGGGGGAGGGACTCGTCGGGGTTGGTGGGGTCGTAGCTCATGGTGGGTCCTTTTCGGGGGTGGTGGGTGGTTGGGGGTGGGGATCGGATCGGGGTGGTGGTCGAGGCGAGGCGGGGCCCGCTCGGGATCGAGCGCCCGGCGGGGCGGTGGGCTCGGTGGTCAGGTCCGGGTCGAGTCGTGTCGTGTCAGCAGTCGGGGGTCGGGGTCGGTGGTCGGGACGGCCGGGTCGCCGGTCAGTTGGCGTCGGCGGTGGCGAGGGCGGAGAGGTCGTAGAGGGTCCCGGCGGTCGAGCCG
>WBZL01000034.1_pt1 | contig 123525 bp, 106 predicted proteins | sample 5204291 | NCBI WGS metagenome assembly WBZL01 (sample SAMN12344345, study PRJNA552823) | activated sludge metagenome | biome: Activated sludge suspended growth; feature: Nitrification reactor; material: Wastewater; isolation source: activated sludge from nitrification reactor of wastewater...
ACAGGTTCGAATCCTGTCGGGCGCGCCATTCCAGATCTCTGAACACCGAGTGTGGCGGCGCTCTTCGCGGTCAACTCGGCGGCGGTCGTCTCGGATGCGCACGTGCTCTGCTCCGAGGGCTTCGCAGCGGTCATCGGTCAGCACTGCCTGTGGGGTCTCACGCTCGCGATGCGGGTGATCCACGGACCGGGCGCGCCGTCGGCGTCACCGCCGGCCGTCCCGTTGCCGCCGGCTGTCCCGTGCCTGCCCGTCGCCGTGCCGCGCGGCTCAGGCCATCAGGAAACCGAGATCGGTCTCGGCGAAATTGCCGATCGACGGCGCAATGGTCGGGATCTGGCTCTCGTCCACGCCGAACCACCGCGACAGCGTCGCCGCGTACTGGTCTGCGGAAACGGCCGGGATGAACCGCCCGCCGCCCACGTCCTCCGGGCCGCCGATCGTGAGCACGGGATACGAGCCGTAGAAGCTGCGCCCCTTCACCGCGTCGCCGATCACGAGCTGGATGCCACCCCAGGCGTGGTCGCTGCCATCGCCGTTCGAGGTGAGCGTGCGGCCGAAATCGGACTGGGTGAATGTCGTGACGTTCGAGGCGACGCCGAGTTCGACGGTGGCGGCGTGGAAGGCCGCGAGGCTCGCGCTCACGTCGCTGAGCAGGCCCGGCTGGTCCTCGAGCTGGTTGTCGTGCGTGTCGAAACCGCCGGTTGCGACGAAGAACACCTGTCGCGACATGCCGAGCCGCTCGCGCACCGCGATCATGCGCGCCACCGTCTGCAGCTGTGTCGCGAGCTGCGACCCGCCGGGGAACGGCGCGGCGAGGGGCGGCGCCGCGGCGAGCGCGGCGTTCACGAGGTCCGCATACCTGAGCGCGCGCTTCTGCACGTCGGCGAAGCCGCGTTCGTAGACCGATCCGTAGGTCGCATTGACGACGCTCTCGAAGGCGGCCCGGCGCGCGGCCGCCGCGCCGCCCGATCCGAGCCCGTTGAATGTCGTCGCGCCCTCCGCGCCCATGACGTACGGCGTCGCCACGGCACCCGCCTGGAACAGCGTGCTTCCCGACAGCGAGACGTTGAGCGCAAGCGGCTGCGACGGGACCTGGCTCGCGAGCACGTCGGCGATGCGGCCGGCCCATCCCGAGCTGGATGTGGCCTCGCCACGCAGGCTGTGCCACTGGCCCTGCTGGTCGTTGTGGGAGAAGAGCTGCGGCGGCAGCGGCACCGCGCCCGCCGCATACTGCTCCAGGGTCGTCGGCACGATGAGCGGGCCCACGTTGGCCACGACCGCGCAGCGCGACGACTCGAAGAGGTCGGCGAGGCCCGGCATGGCGGGGTGCATGCCGTAGAGCACGCCATGGCCGTTGACCGCATTGATCGGCAGCAACTGGTCAAGCGGGATCGCGAGGTTCTGCCGGGACTCGGCATAGGCGGCGTATTCGGCCTCCGAGCGCGGCACGACCATGCTCCAGGAGTCGTTGCCGCCGAGCAGGAACACGCAGACGAGCGCCTTGTAGTCGCTGAATCCGCCGACGCCCGCGGCCTGCGCCCACACGGTGCCCGGGCTGCGGCCCACGGCATAGGCGAGTCCGCCGGCGCCGAGGGCCTTCATGAATCGACGTCGGGTCATGTGGTTCATGGCGTCTCTCTCAGCGGCTCACGACGTATTCGGGCGAGGTGGCGATGAGGTACATCGCCTCCGACACGCGCTGTCCAGCGCTCGTGGCGGGCACCCGCTCGACGGCCGCCTTCGCCTCGGCCTTCAGCGTCGCCGAGATCGGCCCGCCGAGCAGCTTCGCGGCGATCCGGTTCACGAGCCCCTCGGCGTCGCCGGCGAGCGCGACCTCCCGCGCGAAGTCCATGACGACGGCCTCCGCGGGCAGCCCCGGGACGGTCGAGTTCCAGTAGAAGATCACGTTGTAGAAGGTGTTGGTCGTCGTCGTATTCAGGTACTCGGTTGCGATCTGCAGCTCGGGCGCGACGAGGCCCTGGTCCGCGATCTCGCCCGGCGGCGCATGGAAGGGGCTGAAGAAGTTGAACACCGAGGGCGCCTGCAGCGGGCCCTGGCCGAAGACGAAGGCGATCGGGCCGATACGGTACTGGCCGTTCGCGGACTTCGCGTCATACGCCCGCCAGAGCTGCGTGAGCCGCAGCAGCGGCTCCTTCACCTTGCCGGTGGTCTCCGTGACCGTGGCCGGCCGCGCCTCGACGTCGAGCAGCACGGCTCTCACGACCGCCGCAAGGTTGCCGCGCCGGCCCGTACCGTCGTCGTCGAATTTCGCCGCCACGCGTGCGACATAGGCCGGCGACGGATTGCTGGTCACGAGCCGCTGGATCAGCTGCCGGCCGATGAACGGCCCGACGTTGGGGTGGTTGAAGATGTTGTCGAGCGCATCGGCGAGGTCCTGCTGCGGGGTCTGGCCGGCGGGCAACCCGGGTTTCCCGACGCCCGGATAGGTGAGGAGCTTCTTCGCCAGCGGCGAATGCTCCTCGGGGTAGGCCTGCATCGGCAGGATCTGGTTCGCGATCGTGCGTCGCGCCTGCGAGAATCGCGCCGCGCCCGCGTAGTTCCAGCCGGTGTAGACGTTGGCGAAGCCCTCGATCACCGACTGGTCGTAGGTCGGGATCGGCTGCCCCTGCGCGTCCGTCTTCACCGTGCCATCCGGGTTCAGCTCGACGAGGCCGATGCTGAAGAGCTGCATCAGCTCGCGCGCGTAGTTCTCGTCGGGGCGGATGCCGAGGGTCTCGTCGGGCTTCTGGTTGCCGAGCATGTTGAGGTACACGCCCATCGCCGGGTGCAGCGTGACGTCCTCCATGAGCTTGCGGAAGTCCCCGAAGGCGCTGCGCGCGAGCAGGTCGTAGTAGTCGGCGAGCGCGTGCGGCATGTTCTGCAGCGCGCCTTGCTGCGAGACCACCATGATCTCGGAAAGCGCGAAGGCCACGCGCTGGCGCAGCTGGTCCTCACCGGTGATCGAGTTGCGGAACCACGCCGCCTGCCGGTCGGCATTGAGCGAGCCGATCATCTGTACCGGATCCGCGAGCTGCCCGAACGCGGCCTGTACGGCTGGAAGCTGCAGCGATGCGGGTCGGGCCATCTGCTCGTCGATCCACCGTGCATGGGCGGTCGTCGCATCGCCGAGGCCGGCCAGGCGGTCGGCTTCCGCCTCGGTGGCACCAAACGTTGCCTGGTTCAGGAAGCGGTAGGCATCCGGCCGGCTGACCGGCGTCGGTGGCGTCGCCCCGCCTCCACCCCCGCCGGGGCTGCCCACAGGGTCGCCGCCCCCGTCGCCGCCGCCACTGCAGGCGACCAGCGCCGCCAGCACAGCCGCGGCAGCGAGGCGCGTGCGCGTGCGCGTCGCGGCAGTTGCATGCGCGCCCCTGCGCGCGAAGGTGCTCGGCATCACGGGCCTCCCCGTTGTTCGCGGTATTGAATCGACAACGCCGCCGACCGGCGTGCGTTGACGGCGGGACCTGTGATCAGTCGATTCTCCTACTTCAAACGGACGGCTCGCGGCGGCCGGGCTTGGGCCAGATTGTCCGCGCATCGAACAGGGGGCCGGCATGACCGCTCGCGAGTCTGTTGCACGTTCAGGACTGTTTCACGGCTGGCGCCTGGTGGGCTCGGGATTCGTGCTGCAGGGGCTCGTGACTGCGGCTGTCAGCTATTCCTATGGCGTCGTGCTTGCGCCAATCGCGGGCGAGTTCGGTGCCAGCCGTCTCGAGATGATGCTGGGCATCACCGCGTCGACGCTCGTCACCGGCGTGGTCGCGCCGTTCCTCGGCGTCGCCATGGACCGGCAGTCGCTGCGGCGGCTCGCGGTGTTCGGCAGCCTGCTGCTCGGCGGCGGCTTCGGGTTGCTGTCGTTGACCACGGCCATCTGGCAGGTCGCGGCGATCTTCGCGCTGTGCATGGCGCCCGCGATGATCCTGATCGGGCCGACGCTCGTCTCCACGTTGCTCGCGCGCTGGTTCACGCGGCGTCGCGGCACGGCCATGGGGCTCGCCGCGGTCGGCACGTCGGCTTTCGGCTTTCTGCTTCCGCCGCTGTTGCAGCTCGCGATCGGCGCCGTGGGCTGGCGCAGTGCGTTGCTCGGTGCGGGCGCCGTGCTGTTGCTGGTCACGTTGCCCGCGGCCTGGATCATCCGGGACCGCCCGCAGGCGATGGGACTCGCACCCGACGGCGATCCGCCGGGCGAATCTGTTTCGACGGCACCCGCGGCCGGTCAGGCCAGTGCCACGACGCGCGGCATCTTCGCGCAGCAGAATTTCTGGATGGTCGCGATCGTGCTTGGCCTGCTGTTCTCGATCTACAGCGCGATGATGAGCAACCTCGTGCCGCTGGCACGCGACCACGGGCATCCGTCGGAACTCGCGGCGCTGCTGATGTCCGCGGTCGCGGGTTGCGGCATGGTCGGCAAGCTGGTGTTCGGCGTCGTCGCCGACCGCATCGACCTGCGTCTCGGGTTCGCCGCGGCAATCCTGCTCGTGCTCGCGAGTCTCGTGCTGCTGATGGTCGATGCGCGCTATCCGACGCTGTTCGCGGCGAGCTCGCTGCTCGGGTTCGCGGCCGGCGGCATGCTGCCGGTCTGGGGCTCGCTGATGGCGATCCTCTTCGGCGCGACCCACTACGGCCGCGTCATGGGTCTGCTGAACCCGGTGATGATGCCGGTGGTCATGCTCGGAGCGCCGTTCGCGGGCTGGTGCCGCGATCAGAGCGGCTCCTACCTGCCGGCCCTCGTCACCTTCACGGGGCTGCTGTTGTTCGCGCTCTTCGCGCTGTCGCGCATCCGGATGCCCGCGCGGGCGTGCGCGGCGGGATCGAGGCGCAGGGGTCCGGTTCCGGGAGGGCGGCCTGACCCCGATCGCGGCGACTCACGCCCCGCCGATGCCGCCGGCGGCCCCGGTGACCAGCACGACCTCGCCGCGGAGGTCGTACGTCCTCATTCGCGCATGAGGGTGCGCACGACATATCCGCCCGACTTCTCGTCCTTCTCGAGCGCGATCAGCTTGCGCGTCGCGGCTTCCTCGAGCAGCTGATTGAAGCTGCGGAAGCCGTGGTAGCTCTCGTTGAACCCCGGCCGCTGGCGCTTGAGCGCCTGCTTGATCATCGAACCCCAGATCTTGTCGCTCTCGTCGCGTTCGTCGGCGAGCGCCTCGATGGTCGTGAGCACGAGGTCGAACGCCTCCTGCCGCTTGTCTTCGTCCGTCTTCCGGCGCGCGCGCCCGCGCGCCTGGCCGTGATCGACGGCCGGCGGCGCGGCGACTTCGGTCAGGGCCTCCGGGAGCGCGGCTGCCGCCGGCGCAACGGCCGTGACGTCGGGATCCGTCGCCGACGGCGTCGACGGAGCGAACCGGGACGCGGTGGCCGATGGCTGCCTCGCGGACGACGCGCCGCCGGACGGCTTGCGGCGTCCGCGCCGCTGCTCTTCCTTGCGCACCAGGTCGTCGTAGTAGATGAACTCGTCGCAATTGGCGATCAGCAGATCCGACGTCGAGCTCTTCACGCCGACGCCGATCACGAGCTTGTTGTTCTCGCGCAGCTTGCTCACCAGCGGCGAGAAGTCCGAGTCGCCGCTCACGATCACGAACGTGTCGACGTGCGCCTTGGTGTAGCACAGGTCGAGTGCGTCGACGACCATGCGGATGTCGGCCGAGTTCTTTCCAGACATGCGCACGTGCGGGATCTCGATGAGCTCGAACGACGCCTCGTGCATCGGCGCCTTGAACTCCTTGTAGCGCTCCCAGTCGCAGTAGGCCTTCTTGACGACGATGCTGCCCTTGAGCAGCAGCCGCTCGAGCACCTGGTCGATGTCGAACTTCGCGTAGCGCGCGTCGCGCACGCCGAGGGCGACGTTCTCGAAGTCGCAGAACACCGCCATGTTGTTGATCGCTGGCTTGGCCATGCCGCGATGCTACACCGTCCCGGCGCCGTGCGTGATCAGAGCCAGCCCTTGCGCCGGAAGTAGACGTACGGCACGACGGCCGAGACGACCATCGCGAGCAGCGCCACCGGGTAGCCCCAGGCCCTGTCGAGTTCCGGCATGTGGTGGAAGTTCATGCCGTAGATGCTGGCGACCAGCGTCGGTGGCAGGAACATCACGGCCGCGACGGAGAAGATCTTGATGATGTTGTTCTGCTCGAGGTTGATCAGCCCGAGCACGGCGTCGAGCAGGAACTGGATCTTCGAGTTCAGGAACGAGGCGTGGTCGGACAGCGACTGCACGTCGCGCAGCGCCGACTTGAAGCGGCCGCGCTGGTCGTTCGACAGCGTGACCGCCGGGGTCTGCTGCACGTACATCAGGATGCGGTGCAGGCTCACGAGGCTTTCGCGCGCCTTCGAGACGAGGTCGCCGTCGGCGCCGATCTGCCGGATCAGCGCGTGCAGGTTGGCGCTGCTCGGCGACTTCTCGCCGTCGCGCGGGAAGATCGAGAGCGAGACGGCGTCGAGTTCCAGTTGCACGCGCTCGAGCAGGTCGGCGATCCGTTCCACGAAGGCCTCGAGCAGGCCCGCAAGCAGCGTCGGCGCCGAGGTGCAGGCCGTGGGCGAGCGCTCGACGTGTTGCATGAACCGCCGCACCGGCGTCGGGTCGACGTAGCGGTTGGTGATCATGCGGTCGTTGGCGAGAATGAACGTGATCGCGCTGCTCTCGGGTCGTTCGCTGTCGAGCTTGGAGCCGATGGTCGCCGTCATGTAGACGGCGCTGCCTTCCTCGTACAGACGGTTCGAGGTCTCGATCTCCTTCATCTCGTCGCGCGTGGGGACGTCGACGGTCAGCAGCGCCTCGACCGCACGCTCCTCGTCGGGCGTCGGCTCGAACAGGTCGGCCCACAGGAACTCGTCCGGAAACGGCGCGGGCGGGGTGTGTTCGACCCAGGTGTAGCCACTACCCGTGGGGATGAGGAGACGCAGCATCGCGAGCCGCCCTGCAGGTTGCGGTGACGGTGAAGGTGCCGATGTTACGGTTTCGGTAACTCCGTCACCGATGCAACCGAACACCGACGCCTCTATCCGGGTTACGGAAGCCGTAACACCGACACCTTACTTCTTCGGCCGTTCCTTCGCGACGAGCGCGTTGACGACCTGGAACAGCTCGTTCTCGCCGCCGGCCATGCTGACGTCGGTGACGTACTTGCCGTTGACGACGACCGTGGGCGTGCCGGTGATCTTGTAGCGGCGGTTGAGGTCTTCCGCCTTCATGACCTTCGTGTCGACCGCGAAGCCCGCGAAGGCCTTCTGGAAATCCGTCTTGCTGACGCCGTGCGACGTGAAGAACGTCTCGATCGCCGCCGGCGTGTCGAGGCGGTTGTGCTTCACGTTGATCTCACGCCAGATCTCGGCGTGCAGGTCCGGGCGGCCGAGCAGCTCCATGGTGTAGAACACGCGCGCGTGCGTCTTGAGCGTGTTGTTCCAGGTGGCCGGCACGCGCACGAGCTGTGCGTCGGCCGGGCGGCCCTTGCGGTCCCAGGCCTCGAGCTTCGGCTCGAGCAGGTAGCAGTGGCCGCAGGCGTACCAGAACACTTCGACGACTTCGACCTTGCCCGGCGCGACGTTCGTCGGCTGCGCGGGCTGCAGCACTTTGTACTGGACACCCTGCTGGGGCTCGGCGGCCGAGGCGCCGCCGGTGGCGAGCAGCAGGAGGGCGCCGACGAGAGCCTGGCGAAACCCGGAGAGGCGGGTGGGCGTGTTCATGCTGGTTTCAGACTGGCGGCAGCCCGTCAGGTTCAACGCATGCCCTGCAGGTAGGAGGCCACGGCGTCGATCTCCTCCTCGGACAGCCGCCCGGCGACGGAGCGCATCATCGAGTTCGGGTCCGTCGCACGCGCGCCGGACTTGTAGGCACGCAGTTGCACGGCGGCGTAGACGGCGTACTGGCCGCCGATGCGCGGATAGGCGGCGGCCGGGATGCCGGCACCCGTGGGACCGTGGCACCCGGCGCAGGCCGGCACGCCCGCGCTGGCCTTGCCGCCGCGGTAGAGCTTCTCGCCGAGCCTGACCTTCGACGGCTCGGCCTCGCCGGTGGGATGCGGGGTGGTGGACGCGTAGTACGCGGCGACGTCGTCCGCGTCCTGGTCGCTCAGCGTCATCGCCATCGGCATCATCAGCGGGTTGTTGCGTTCGGCTGCCTTGAAGTGCTTGATCTGCTTGACGATGTAGCTCGCGTGCTGACCGGCGAGACTCGGCCATTCGGGATTCGCGCTGTTGCCTTCCGGCCCGTGACAGCCCATGCACAGGGCGGACTTGGCCTGGCCGGCGTCCTTGTTCCCGGCCGCAACGGCGGTGCCGGTCCAGCCGATCACGGCGACGAGGCCCAGGGCAGCGACGAACTTCGCGGTCATGTCTGTAACCACTCCAGAGACGATCGCGCCGACGACATGCAGGCGCGGAAGAGCCCGGCGGCACGGTCTGCGCGGCCTGCCGGGCCAGCCGCAAATTGTACACTACGGGCCCCGCCGCGCAGGGTCGCCCTGCGATGTCGCCCGCAATCGGTGCCGTCACCCCGCCGCATGTCCATGTACCCGAACGTCCGTTTCCTGACCAGCGCCAACCGGCTCGGCCAGTTGCCGCCCGACCAGGGCGTCGAGGTGGCCGTGGCCGGTCGTTCGAACGCGGGCAAGTCGAGCGCCATCAACGCGATCACGCAACGCAAGGGGCTCGCCCGCACCAGCAAGAGTCCCGGCGCGACGCGATTGCTGAACTTCTTCGAGCTGGAACCGGAGCGTCGACTCGTCGACCTGCCCGGCTACGGTTTCGCCCGGGTGTCGGGCGAAGTGCGCGAGCACTGGGGCACGCTGCTGCGCGGTTACTTCGCCCGGCGTGAATCGCTGCGCGGGACGGTCATCGTCATGGACGTGCGCCACCCGCTCACGGAGCACGACCTTGCCATGCTCGCCCTCGCCTCGAGCCGCGGACTGCCGGTCCACGTCCTGCTGACCAAGGCCGACAAGCTCGGGCGCGGCGCGGCGGCCGGTGCCTTGCAGGCCGTCCGGCGCAAACTGCCACGCGACGGCACGGTCACGGTGCAACTCTTCTCCGCACACGCCGGCGATGGCGTGGTCGAAGCGCGCGCCGCGCTGGAGGCGCTGCTCGACGGACGACGGAAAAAAGAAACCCCGGCGGGACCAGCGGATCCGGCCGGGGCAAATCAACCCGGTATTGGGGGATGACCGGGCACGTGTTGCGCCCAGGGAGGTAGGCCAACACGGAGCGTCGTGGACGCTCGGGAGTTGAGACCGGGCCACCTCGTGAAAGTTCCGCGCGCGGCCCGATCTCTGCAACCCGGGGCCCGTGATCCTTGCGGGTCAAGGGCTTGCGATCAGAAAAACGTCCAGGTCACGCCGAGCGACACCATGTCGACGGTGTCGGCATCGGAGATGTCGAAACGCTCGTACTCGGCGCGCACGCCGAGACCCCAGACGCGGAACTGCGCGCCGACGCCGTAGGTCAGGTCCGTGCCGTCGTCGCTGGCGTTCACGCCGAGACCGGGTGCCTTCAGATCGGCCTCCCAGTCGATCGCGCCAACGCGCGCGAACAGGTCGACCGGACCGATGGGCACGAAGCCGACCGCCGACAGCGACAGTCCGCTCACGTCCGCCTCGAGCTTCTCGCCGGCAACGTGATCGTCGCCCGACCCGAGGTCGACATAGTTCGCCTCGACCGACAGCCAGTCGAGGAGCCGCCAGCCGGCGATCGCCTTGAAGCCGGTGCTGTCGGCGTCGAAGCTGAAGTCCTGACCCTCGAACGTCTCGTCGTAGCTCACACCGCTCTGCCCGACGCTCGCGCCGAGATAGATGCCGTTGTCGACCGCGTAGGCGGGCGCTGTGGCGAGTCCCAGGATCGCGGCCGCGGCCAGTACAGGAATCTTGCGCATCATCGTGCTCCTTGCTTACTTGCCGAATTCCCAACGGAAGCCGACGCCGTAGGTCTCGGCGTCGTCCGCGAAATCGCCCTGCACGCCCAGGCCAACGTGGTCGGTGATGAACCACAGCGCCCCGACACCAAACGAGGTGTCGTCACCGGAATCGGACAGGTCGACGTAGTTGATCGAGCCCTCCAGCTCGAGCGCGGCCACGGGGCGAGCCCGGATGCCGACGCCGAGCTCATAGCCGTCGTCGTCGGCGTCGAAGCCGAAGCCGCGGCCCGAGGCGTCCGCCTCGACCTCGGTGTAGCCGACCCGGCCGAAGAGATCCATGGTCGGCGCGAACGACCAGGCATACCCGCCACCGATCGCGAACTGCCGGGCGTCGATGTCGACGCTGGCGATCGAGACGCTCTGGTCCACGTAACGGCCATAGACGAACCAGTTCTCGGCAATCTCGAGCGACCCGCGCAGCAGGAATCCGTCCAGGTCCTTGTCGACGCCGTCGATGTCCGTCGTGACGTAGGCGAGGTCGGCGTAGGTGTAGCTGAGGCCTTCGGCCCGAGAGGCGATCAGGGGACACAACGCCAGCGTGGCCGCGACCATACCCAGCAGAGGTTTCCGCATGCAGGACTCCTTGGAAGATTGACTTGGTGAAAATGCTACAGACTGTCACCCAAGGAAGACAGCCGGAAAATGCATAGTCTGCGAACTGTGTTGTGCTGTAGCAACGAGGGCTTGCAATCGCGCCCAAGGTTGGCCCGGGTCAGTGTGCCTCGTCCCAGTTGCGGCCAACGCCCGCCTCGACCTTGAGGGGGACCTGGAGTTCGGCCGCGGCGGTCATGTGCCCGGCGAGCTCGCGTGCCACGGCCTCTGCGTGGTCTTCGCCGACTTCGAGCACCAGTTCGTCGTGCACCTGCATCAGCAGCCGCGCCCCGGGCACGCCGGCGAGCCAGCGATGCACGTCGATCATCGCCCGCTTGATGATGTCGGCGGCCGTGCCCTGCATCGGCGCATTGATTGCGCTGCGCTCGGCATACGATCGCAGGGCGGCGTTGCGCGAGCGGATGTCGGGCAGGTAGAGCCGGCGGCCGAACACGGTCGTGACGAAGCCCTGCTCGCGCGCCATCTGGCGCGTGTCGTCCATGTACCGCTTCACGCCCGGATAACGTGCGAAGTACCGCTCGACGTATTGCTGCGCCGCGCCCCGCTCGATGCCGAGCTGGCGCGCGAGACCGAAGGCGGACATGCCGTAGATCAGGCCGAAGTTGATCGCCTTGGCCGCTCGCCGCTGTTCCGCCGTCACCTGGTCGCGGGCGTCGACGCCGAAGACTTCGGCGGCCGTCGCCTGGTGGATGTCCTCGTTGGCGGCGAACGCTTCCCGCAGGCCGGCGTCGCCGGAGAGGTGTGCCATGATCCGCAGTTCGATCTGCGAGTAGTCGGCCGCGATCAGCACGTGCCCCGGCGGCGCGACGAAGGCCTGACGGATGCGACGGCCTGCGGGCGTGCGGATCGGGATGTTCTGCAGGTTCGGGTCGGTCGACGAGAGCCGGCCGGTCGCCGCCACGGCCTGGTGATACGACGTGTGGACGCGTCCCGTGCGGGGATTGACCTGCTCCGGCAACCTGTCGGTGTAGGTCGAGCGCAGCTTCGCGAGCCCGCGATAGTCCATGATCACGCGCGGCAGTTCGTAGCCCTCGGCGAGTTCTTCGAGGACGTCCTCGGCCGTCGAAGGCTGTCCGGACGGCGTCTTGCGCTTGACCGGCAGGCCGAGCTGGCCGAACAGCACGTCCTGCAGCTGCTTCGGTGATTCGACGTTGAACGGACGGCCGGCGATCTCGTGTGCGCGCCGCTCGAGATCGACGAGGCCCCTGGCGAGCTCCTGGCTCTGGCGCCTGAGCATCGACGCGTCGACGAGCACGCCGCAGTGTTCCATCTCGAGCAGCACCGGGACGAGTGGCTGTTCGATTTCCGCGTAGAGCTGCGCGAGACCCGGCGTTGCCTGCAGCCGCGGCCACAGCGTCCGGTGAAGTCGCAGCGCGACGTCGGCATCCTCGGCGGAGTATTCGCCGGCCGCTTCGACGCCCACCTCGTTGAATGCGATCTGCTTGGCGCCCTTGCCCGCCACGTCCTCGTAGTGGATCGTCTCGACGCCCAGATAGAGCCGCGCAATCGAATCGAGGTCGTGGCGCGTCGCCGTGCTGTTGAGCACATACGATTCGAGCATCGAATCGAAACGCATGCCCCGCAGCTCGATGCCGTGATTGCGCAGTACGTGCGCGTCGTACTTGAGATGGTGGCCGAGCTTGCCCTTGCGCTCGTCTTCGAGCAGCGGCTGCAGCCGGCGCAGCACGTCGGCGCGGTCGAGCTGCTCTGGCGCGCCCGGGCCGGTGTGCGCGAGCGGCACGTAGGCGGCGTGACCGGGCTCGACCGCAAACGACACGCCGACGATTTCCGCCCGCATGTAGTCGAGCGAACTGGTTTCGGTGTCGAACGAGATCAGTTCGGCGTCCTGCAGCATGCCGAGCCAGTGCTCGAACCGTGCCGCCGTCAGCACGAGCTCGTAGTGGCGGCCGGGGGCCCAGCCGGGCGCCGGCGCCGCGACGGGAGCCGCGGCGGCATCACCGGGCGCAGCCGTGAGCGGCGCCGCGAGCGAACGGCTGAATTCCCCGCGCGCGACGTCGACGTCCCCGCCCGCGACGGTGTCGAGTCCCTTCAGCAGCGAGCGCAGCTCGAGCCGCGTGTACAACTCGCGCAGTTTCGCCGTGTCGGGCGCGCCCAGCCGCAGGTCCGCCGGGCCGAAAGGCAATTCGACGTCGCACCGGATGCGCGCGAGCCGACGCGAGAGCGCGAGATCCGCGTGCGAGGCGCGCAGGCTTTCGCCGACCTTGCCCTCGATGCGGTCCTGGTGCGCGAGCAGGCTGTCGAGCGTGTCGTATTCGTTGAGCCACCTGGCCGCGGTCTTCGGTCCGACCTTCGGTACGCCGGGAATGTTGTCGGAGCTGTCGCCGACGAGGGCGAGGTAGTCGACGATCTGCTCGGGGTAGACGTCGAACTTGAGCTTCACGCCGGCGCGGTCGAGCGACGAGTTGGTCATCGTGTTGACGAGCGTGATCTGCTCGGTGACGAGCTGCGCCATGTCCTTGTCGCCAGTCGACACCAGCACGCTCATGCCGCGGGCTGCGGCCTGTTGCGCCAGGGTGCCGATGACGTCGTCCGCCTCCACGCCGGGAATGCGCAGCAGCGGCAGGCCGAGCGCCTCGACTGCGGCGACGAGCGGTTCGACCTGCACGCGCAGGTCGTCGGGCATCGGCGGACGGTGGGCCTTGTACTCGGCGAACAGGTCGTCGCGGAATGTCCTGCCAGGTGCGTCGAAGACGACCGCGACGTGCTGCGGAGCCTGCTCGCGCAGCAGGCGATGCAGCATGTTCAGCACGCCGAGCACTGCGCCGGTCGGCTCGCCGCGCGAGTTCGTCAGCGGCGGCAGCGCGTGAAAGGCTCGATAGAGATACGACGAGCCGTCGACGAGGACCAGTGTGTCGGCGTCAACCACCCGGTCCCCCGGGCGTGCCGCCCGGCAGAGGCGGCGGCGGCATGCGGTCGTCGGCGGGTGATGCGGGTCTGGACGCGGGCACGGCGGGCTTCGGTGCCGGGGCCACTGGAGTTTCGGGTGCGGCGGTCGCCTCGCCCGGCGCCCTCGCGCCGCCCTCGGCCGGCGTTCCGCCGGGGCCGCGGATGACGACGTTCGTCGACTTCTCGGGCAGGATCAGCGGGCCCTTGAGTCCGCAGCCGAGCAGCGTCGCCGCGAGCAGTGCCGACGTCAGCAGGCGCGCGGAGCGCTGGTCGGTCACTGCGCTTGTCCCAGCGTCGCGACGAGGTGATCGGCTCCGCGGCCCGGCGCTTCGATGACCGACATGGTCAGCCGTGAGACGCAGGTGAGACGGCCCGCATCGTCCTCGATGCGGATGTCCCACACCTGTGTGCGGCTGCCGAGGTGAACCGGGCGGGTCGTGCCGGTCACTCGACCGGAGCGGACCGAGCGCACGTGATTGGCGTTGATTTCCTGACCAACGGCGTAGAACCGCGTCGTGTCGATGCACAGGTTGGCAGCAGTGCTGCCGAGCGTCTCGGCGAGCGCCACGCTGGCGCCGCCGTGCAGCAGCCCGAACGGCTGGCGCGTCCGCTCGTCGACCGGCATCGAGCCGCGCAGGTAGTCCGGCCCCACTTCCGTGAAGCGGATGTCGAGGTGGGCGGCGAGGTCTTTGCCGCCGGCGGACAGGCGCTGGACGTCGGCCAGCGTGATGGACTTGAACCAGATGCTCATCACTGCATTATGGGGTCTGACCCCAATCAAGTTTATCTTGACTGGGGTCAGACCCCAGGGCTCTGTCGCCGCGCGCCCGGGCAGGGCAAAATCGCATGCTGCATAGCACAAAGCGGCATTTGCCGGAGAACACCATGGCCGACTATCGACCACCGCTGCAGCAGATGCGCTTCACGATCGAGCATCTGGCCGAGTTCCGCGACGTCATCACGCTGCAGGCGTTCGCGTCGGTCGACGCGGAGACCACGGATGCCGTGCTCGAAGAAGCGGCGAAATTCGCGGGCACGGTGCTCGCGCCGACCAACGTCGTCGGCGACCGCGCGGGCTGCAAGGTCGTCGATGGGGCGGTGCATGTGCCCGCCGAGCTCACCGCGGCCTATGCGAAGTTCCGCGAGGGCGGCTGGCCGGGCATCGCGGCGAACCCGGACTTCGGCGGCCAGGGCCTGCCCAAGACGGTCGCGATCGCATGCGACGAGATGTGGGCGGCGGCGAATGTCGCCTTCGCGCTCTGCCCGGAGCTCTCGCAGGGCGCCATCCTCGCGCTCGACCGACATGGCTCCGACGCGCTCAGGCAGCAGTATCTCGCCAGGCTCGTCGCGGGCGAGTGGACCGGGACGATGTGCCTCACGGAACCGCAGGCGGGCTCCGACCTCGCGGCGCTCACGACCCGGGCCGAACCGCAGGCCGACGGCTCGTACCTGCTGACGGGCCGCAAGATCTTCATCACCTGGGGCGACCACCCGATGACGGAGAACATCGTGCATCTCGTGCTCGCGCGGCTGCCCGGCGCGCCACAGGGCACCAAGGGCATCTCGCTGTTCCTCGTGCCCAAGTTCATGGTCGGGGACGACGGCGTGCCTGGCGAGCGCAACGACGCCTGGCCGGTCTCGGTCGAGCACAAGATGGGCATTCACGCGAGCCCGACCTGCGTGATGGCGTTCGGCGACGGTGGGGGCGCGCGCGGTTTTCTCGTCGGCAAGGAAAACGAGGGCCTGGCCGCGATGTTCACGATGATGAACTACATGCGTCTCGGCGTCGGCGCGCAGGGTGTGGGTCTCGCGGACCGCGCTTATCAGGCGGCGGTCGCCTACGCGCGCGAGCGCATCCAGGGTCGCGCGGCCGGCGAAAAGGGTCGCGTGGCGATCATTCGCCACCCGGATGTCCGTCGCATGCTGTTGCTCATGCGCTCGCTGACTCAGGCGAGCCGTGCCATCTGCTACTACGCGGCCTCGTGCCTCGATCGCGGCAACCATGGTGACGCGCCCGAAACCTCGGCGGCGTGGCTGGCGCGCGGCGACCTGATGACGCCGATCGCCAAGGCGTTCGCGTCGGAAGTCGGCCAGGAAGTGACCGAGCTCGGCATGCAGGTCCATGGCGGCATGGGTTATGTCGAGGAGACCGGCGTCGCGCAGTTCTACCGCGACGCGCGCATCGCCTCGATCTACGAGGGCACGAACGGGATCCAGGCAGGCGACCTCGTGGGCCGCAAGCTGCTGCGCGATGGCGGCGCGACGGTGTCGGCGTTCGTCACCGACATGCGCGGCGTCGACGCCCCGCTCGCGAACGCGGGCGAGGAGCTGGCGGCGGTGCGGCTGTGGCTCGCCCGGGGCCTCGACGAGATCGTGCAGTGCTCGACGCATCTGCTCGCCGGCGAGCGCAAGGACCCGGAGCTTGCCGGCGCCGCGGCGTTCAACTACCTCATGCTGGTCGGCACGGTGATCGGCGGCTGGCAGCTCGCGCGCGGTGCGCTCGTGGCCGTCCGCGCACTCGGGTCGGATGCGCCGGATGTGGCGTTCCACAGGACGCAGGTGCTGCTGGCGAGGTTCTACGCCGAGCACGTCATGCCGCGCGTGGTCGCCTGCGGTACCGCCGTGCGCGCCGGCAGCGCCACGGTCATGGCGCTGACCGCCGACCAGTTCTGATCGACCCGTGGACGTCGCCGCAGACTGGCGGCCGTTCGAGCGCGTCGAACGGCTGGCGCCACCGGCGTTGCGGTCGTGGCTCGCCGAACCGGGCCTGCTTACCGCGCGCATTCGCGCACTGTTCGGCGACCGCATGCGCTTCCGCATGCTCGGCCCGCTGCGTGTCGCGCAGGTGCCGGATGAGCTGCAGCGCCGGCTCGGGCTGCGCGAACCGAGTTGTCTGCTGCGCGAGATCGAGTTCTGCTGCGACGCCGAACGTGTCGTCTATGCGCAGACCGTGTTGCCCGATGCGACGCTCGACGCACACCCATGGCTGCGCGAGCTCGGCGATTCGCCGATCGGGGAGACGCTGCGACGCGCCGACGCGCCGCTCGACCGCGAACCGCTGGAGTACGCGTCGCTGCCGCTCGACAGCGCTCTCGCGCTCGCCGCCTGCGCCGATTCGCGTTCCGCGTCGGGGGACGCGCTGTGGGCGCGACGGGCCGTGTACCGACTGGGTGGCCGACCCATACTTGTGCAAGAGGTCTTCCTGCCCGCCCTGTTGCGCGCGGCGGACCCCGCCACCGGATCGAGGACCACTTCATGACCACTACCGCTGCCCCGTTCACCGTCCCCCAGGCCACTGTCGCCATCGCTGGCGCCACGACGCGGTTCCCCGTGCACCGTATCTATTGCGTCGGACGCAACTACGCGGCGCACGTGCGCGAGATGGGCGCGAATCCCGAACGCGAGCCGCCATGCTTTTTCATGAAGCCGGCCGACGCCGTCGTCGAGAACGGGGCACCGGTGCCGTATGCCTCGCGCACCTCGAACCTGCACCACGAGGTCGAACTCGTCATTGCGATCGGTCGCGGCGGCCGCGACATCCGGCAGACGGAAGCGCTCGAGCACGTGTTCGGCTATGCCGTCGGCAACGACCTGACGCGTCGCGACCTGCAGGCCGAACTCAAGGCGGCCGGGCTGCCCTGGGACGTCGCGAAGGGTTTCGACGGCTCCGCGCCGCTTGCCGCGATCCGGCCCGTCGCTGAAGCCGGTCACGTGACCCAGGGCCGGATCTGGCTCGAAGTGAACGGGCAGCGACGTCAGGATGCGACGCTCGCGGAGATGATCTGGAGCGTGCCCGAAATCATTGCCGAACTGTCAACGCTGTTCGCATTGCAGCCTGGCGATCTCGTGTTCACGGGTACGCCCGCGGGCGTCGGCGCCGTGCAGCGGGGCGACAGCATCGTCGCGGGCATCGACGGCCTCGACACCCTGCGCACGACGATCGTTTGAACTGGGGTCTGACCCCAGTCAAGACTTTCTTGAAGATCTGGCGGTCCAAGAGTTCGCATTGTTGAGATTCCATTAAGAGGGGTCTGACCCCATGCGGCTTTACTCCTACTGGCGCAGCTCCGCAGCCTATCGCGTGCGGATCGCGCTCAACCTCAAGGGGCTGCGGTATGAGACAGTGCCCAAGCACCTGCTGCGCGCCGGCGGCGAGCAGCGCAAGGCCGACTACCTTGCGGTCAATCCGCAGGGGCTCGTGCCCGCGCTCGTCGACGACGGCTTCGTCGTGCCGCAGTCGCTCGCGATCTGCGAATACCTCGAGGAGGTCCACCCCGAACCGCGCCTGCTGCCGGGCTCGGCGCGCGAGCGCGCGACGGTGCGCGGCATGGCGCTCGCGATCGCCTGCGACGTGCACCCGCTGAACAACCTGGCGATCACCCAGTACCTGAAGACGGAATTCCGCGCCGACGCGGATGCCGTCAATCGCTGGATCGCGCACTGGATCGCGCGCGGCTTCGTCGCGCTGGAGCGCTGGGTCGACGCCTGTGCGCAGGGCCGGCCGGCGGCGGCGCAGCAATACTGCCACGGCGCGCAGCCAACGCTGGCGGACGTCTGCCTGGTGCCGCAGATGTACAACGCGCGACGCTTTGCGGTCGACGTCGCGTCTTACCCGCGTCTCGTGTCGATCTGCCGGCACCTCGAGCCGCTGCCTGCGTTCGCGGCGGCCCGGCCCGAGGCGCAGCCGGACGCCGAGCCGTCGTGAGCCCGCCGGGCGCCGCACTGGACACCCGTCGTCGACCGCCGGAGACTGCCGCGTCATGGTCACTGCCGTCGTCCTGATCAAGGCCGCCACCGACAAGGTGCCCGAACTCGCGCAGACGCTGGCCGACCTCGAGGGCGTCAGCGAGGTCTTTTCGGTTGCCGGCCAGTACGACCTGGTGGCGCTGGTCCGCGTGCGCGCGAACGAAGACCTCGCGCACGTCATCAGCGAGAAAATGCGCAAGCTACCGGGCATCACGAGCTCGGAAACGCTGATCGCGTTCAAGGTCTACTCGAAGCAGGACATCGAGGCCGCGTTTCAACTCGGCCTTGACTGACACCGTCGGTCGCCATCCATCCAGTGCGGTATTTTCCTACCATTCCATTCTAGTATTTGAAACGTAAATACCGATCGGACTCCAAAGAGGTCGATTCTCGTATTGACGAATTGAGAATGGGCGTTCATTCTCCAACCTCTGTCCTGACGCGCCCGCCGGCGCGTCGTCCGTTTCGAGGTCGGCATGCGTTTCCCCCGGGCTCACGGCCCCCTTGCGCTGTTCGCTGTTCTTTCCGGTGCGTTCGTGTCGACCGCCTGCCAGAAGCAGGCGGCACCCCCCCAGGGCGGGCCGGTTCCCGTCACCGTCGTGACGCTCGCGTCGCGACCGGTCACGCTGACGCGCGAACTGCCGGGTCGGTCGACCGCCTACCTTGTGGCGGAAGTCCGTCCGCAGGTCGATGGCCTCGTGACGCAGCGGCTGTTCACGGAAGGCGGACGCGTCGAGAAGGGCCAGCCGCTTTACCAGCTCGATGACGCGACCTACCGCGCCGACCACGACAGTGCGCAGGCGACCCTCGCGCGTGCGCAGGCGACGCTGGTCACGGCGGAGCTGAACGCGCGACGCAGTGCGCAGCTCATGAAGATCGATGCCGTCAGCCAGCAGGACGACGAGACCGCGGCGGCCGCGCTGCGTCAGGCGCAGGCGGACCTGAAGGCGGCCCAGGCGGCGGTCGACCGCGCCCGGGTCGTGCTTGGCTATGCCCGCATCAGCTCCCCTATCAGCGGCCGCATCGGCAAGTCGAGCGTCACACAGGGCGCGCTCGTCACGGCGAACCAGGCCGCCCCGCTTGCAACGGTCCAGCAACTCGACCCGATCTACGTCGACCTCACGCAGTCGAGCGCCGAATGGCTGCAGTTGCGCCACGACCTCGAGGCCGGCCGCCTGCAGGGCGCGCCGGATATGCCAGTCGCGATCCTGCTTGAGGACGGCTCGACTTACGCGCACCCCGGCAAGCTCGCTTTTGCCGACGTGACCGTGGACCCGACCACCGGCAGTTTCGGCCTCCGCGTCGTGGTGCCGAATCCCGATCACCTTCTGCTGCCCGGCATGTACGTGCGCGCCGTCGTCGGCACGGGCGAGCGGCCGGCCGGTCTGCTCGTGCCGCAGCAGGGCGTGACGCGCGCGCCGCGCGGCCAGACCACGGCCATGATCGTCGCGGGGGACGGCAAGGCCGAGTTGCGCGAAGTCCGTGTGAGCCAGGCGATCGGCGACCAGTGGCTGGTCGAGGACGGCCTCGCGGCAGGTGATCGCGTCATCGTCGAAGGCCTGCAGAAGATCCAGCCCGGTGTCCCGGTCCAGCCCACGGAACGCGGCGCGGAGCCGGCGCCCGTCGGCGCGGGCAACGGCGGCGCGCCCAGGTAGCAGGCAGGCCACATGGCGCGCTTTTTCATCGACCGGCCGATCTTTGCCTGGGTCATCGCGATCCTGGTCATGCTCGCGGGTGCACTGTCGATCACGCGCCTGCCCGTCTCCATGTATCCGGATATCGCACCGCCGGCGGTGTCGATCAGCGCCTCCTACCCGGGCGCCTCGGCGGAAGCCGTGGAAAACGCCGTCACGCAGGTCATCGAGCAGAGCATGAAGGGCCTCGACGGCCTGATCTACATGTCCGCGACCAGCTCCGCGTCGGGGCAGGCCTACATCTCGCTCACGTTCCAGTCGGGCACCGACCCGGACATCGCGCAGGTCCAGGTGCAGAACAAGCTGCAGCTCGCCATGCCGCTGCTGCCGCAGGAGGTGCAGCGCCAGGGCGTGAACGTGACGAAGTCGCGCACGGGCTTCCTGATGATCGTCGGCCTGGTCTCGAAAGACGGCCGCATGAACCGCGAGGACATCGCCGACTTCGTCGGCTCGAACCTGCGCGACCCGCTGAACCGAGTCGAGGGCGTTGGCACGGTCCAGCCGTTCGGTTCGCCCTATGCGATGCGCATCTGGCTCGATCCCAACAAGCTCGACACCTACGGACTGTCGGTGGCCGACATCACGGCCGCGGTGCGTGCACAGAACGCGCAGGTGACGGTCGGGCAGCTCGGCGGCACGCCGGCGGTCGAGGGGCAGCGGCTCAACGCGACGATCAGCGCCCAGTCGCGCCTGCGGACGCCGGAGCAGTTCCGGCAGATCGTCGTACGCAGCCATGCCGACGGTTCGGCTCTGCGGCTCGGCGAGGTGGCCCGCGTCGAACTCGGGGCCGAATCCTACGATGCGATCTCGCGTTTCAACGGCCAGTCCGCCGTCGGCATGGCGATCTCGCTCGCGACCGGTGCCAACGCGCTGGCCACCGCCGCGGCGGTACGCGCGCGGCTCGACGAACTGCGCCCGTTCTTTCCGGCGGGACTCGACGTCGTCGTGCCGTTCGACACGACGCCGTTCGTGCAGCAGGCCATCCACGAGGTCGTCAAGACGCTGGCGCTGGCGGTCCTGCTCGTGTTCCTGGTGATCTTCGTGTTCCTGCGCAACTTCCGCGCCACGCTGATTCCCACGATCGCCGTCCCCGTCGTGCTGCTCGGCACGTTTGGCGTGCTGGCCGCGCTCGGCTTTTCGATCAACGTGCTCACGATGTTCGCGATGGTGCTCGCCATCGGCCTGCTCGTCGACGACGCGATCGTGGTCGTCGAGAACGTCGAGCGCCTGATGCACGAGGAGGGCCTGTCCCCGCTCGAGGCGACGCGCAAGTCGATGGACCAGATCACCGGCGCGCTGGTCGCCATCGGCGTCGTGCTCGCCGCGGTGTTCGTGCCGATGGCGTTCATGACCGGCTCCGTGGGCGTCATCTACCGCCAGTTCTCGGCGACCATCGTCGCCGCGATGGCGCTGTCCGTCTTTGTCGCCATCGTGCTGACGCCGGCGCTCTGCGCGACGCTGCTCAAGCCTGCGACAGGCCACGCACCGCACGCGCCGGGGAGCCTCTTCGGCACGGCCGACCGCGCGTTCAAGGGCGGCCTGCGGCGCTACGAGGCGGCCGTGCGCCGCGTGCTCGCACGCAGCGCACGCTTCATGCTCGTGTACCTCGGGCTCGCGGTGGTCATGCTGTTCGTGTTCCAGCGACTGCCCAGTGCGTTCCTGCCCGAGGAGGACCAGGGCTTTCTCGTCACGGTCCTGGCGGCACCGCCAGGGTCGACGCAGCAGCGCACGCTCGAGTCGGTCCTGAAGGTCGAGGACCACTTCCTGCGGCACGAGCCGGCGATCAAGTCGGTGTTCACGATCGTCGGCTTCAGCTTCGCGGGCAGCGGGCAGAATGCGGGGCAGGCGTTCGTCCACCTCAAGCCGTGGGACGAACGCAAGTCGCCCGACCAGCACGTCGGGGCCGTGGCGCAGCGCGCCATGGGCGCATTCGCGAAGATCCGCGACGCGATGGCATTCGCGTTCGCGCCGCCCGCCGTGCCGGAACTCGGCGTGGCGACGGGCTTCACGTTTTTCCTGAAGGACAACGCGGGCCACGGCCACGTCGCGCTGGTGCAGGCGCGCAACCAGCTCCTGGGCATGGTCGCCAAGAGCCGGCTGCTCGCCAACGTGCGTCCGAACGGCCAGGAGGACACGCCACAGTTCAAGCTCGACGTCGACACGGCGAAGGCCGCGGCGCTCGGCGTCGCGATCGCCGACATCAACGCCACGCTCTCGGCGGCGTGGGGCGGCAACTACATCGACGACTTCATCGACCGCGGCCGCGTCAAGCGCGTCTACGTGCAGGCCGACGCGCCGTTCCGCATGAAACCGGACGACTTCCGGCTCTGGTCCGTGCGCAACGCCGCCGGGCGCATGGTGCCGGTCTCCTCGTTCGCGACCTGGCACTGGGAATTCGGCTCGCCACGGCTCGAGCGCTACAACGGCGTCTCGGCCGTGGAGATCCAGGGCGAGGCGGCGCCGGGCGTCAGCACCGGCCAGGCGATGCGGGAGGTCGAGCAGCTCGTGGCCCGGTTGCCGGCGGGGTTCGGCATCGAGTGGACCGGTGCCTCGTACCAGGAACGGCAGGCCGGCGCGCAGACGCCACTGCTGTACGCGCTGTCGCTCGCAGTCGTGTTCCTGTGCCTCGCGGCGCTCTACGAGAGCTGGTCGATTCCGACGGCGGTGCTGATGGTGGCGCCGCTCGGCATTCTCGGCGCCGCGCTCGCGACCGCGCTGTTCGGCCTGGAGCGCGACGTGTACTTCCAGGTGGCGATGCTCACGACGGTCGGCCTGACGAGCAAGAACGCGATCCTGATCATCGAGTTCGCCAAGGCGAACTACGAGCACGGCATGGACCTCGTCGAGGCCACGATGACCGCGGTGAAGATCCGCTTGCGCCCGATCCTGATGACCTCGCTCGCCTTCGGCTTCGGCGTGCTGCCGCTCGCCATCGCTTCGGGCGCCGGATCGGGCGCCCAGCGCGCGATCGGCACCGGCGTACTCGGCGGCATGATCGTCGGCACCGGTCTCGGCATCTTCTTCATCCCGCTGTTCTTCGTCGTGGTCGAGCGCTGGCTCGTGCGTCACGCAACCGCGGGGGCCCACGCGGCCGATGCACCGCCTGCGCTCGACGGAGGCGATGCCCATGGCTGATCGCACCACGACGCGCGTCGCCGCGCTGGCGATGGTCCTGGGTGTGACGGGTTGCGGTGCCCTCGAACCGCGTCTGCCCGAGGCGCAGCCCGGCATCGCCGCGCAATGGCCGTTGCCGCCGACCTCGCCCGCCATGCCGCCGACGTCGACGCCGCCGGCGGATCCGGCCGCCGTGCCCGGCGCCGCCGCTGACATCGGTTGGCGCGACTTCTTCGTCGACGCGAAGCTCGAGGAGTTGATTGCGCTCGCACTGCAGAACAACCGCGACCTGCGCCTCGCCGTGCTCAATGTCGAGCGGGCGCGCCAGCAGTACCGCATCCGGCGCGCCGAGAGACTGCCCGCACTGGACGCCGGTGGCGCGATGGTCCGCAGCGGCGGCGATGGGCTGCCGGTCACCGAGGCCTACACGGCCGACCTGACGGTGACGCAGTTCGAGCTGGACCTGTTCGGGCGCGTGCGCAACCTGAGCGAGGCGGCGCTGCAACGCTACTTCGCGCAGGAGGAGGCGCGTCGCAGCGCGCAGCTTGCGCTCGTCGCCGAGGTCGCGAACGTCTACCTCACACTCGCCGCCGACCGGGAGCAGTTGCGGCTGGCCGAGGCAACGCTGCGTACGCGCGACGAAGCACACTCGCTCACACAGAAGCGGCACGAGTTCGGGGCCGTTTCCGCGCTCGACGTCCACCAGGCGCGCACGCAGGCGGAGAGCGCCCGCGCCGACGCGGCGCGCCATGCCGGGCAGGTCGCGCGGGACGTCAATGCGCTGAACCTGCTGGTCGGCGCGCCGGTCGAGGAAGCCTCGTTGCCCACGGGCTTCGATGCACCCGTGACGGGGCTGGAGGCGCTGCCGGCGGGGCTGCCGTCCGAGGTGCTGCTGCGCCGCCCGGACGTCCAGCAGGCCGAGCGCGAACTGCGGGCGGCGAATGCTGACATCGGCGCTGCACGCGCGGCGTTCTTTCCGTCCATCACGCTGACGGGCAGCGTCGGCCATGCGAGCGACGACCTGTCCCGGCTGTTCGAGAGCGGCACGGGCACGTGGAGCTTCGTGCCGCAGGTGCGCCTGCCGATCTTCGCAGGTGGCCGCCTGCGGGCGGGCCTCGGCGTCGCGCGCGTCGACCGCGACGTGATGCTCACCCGCTACGAGCGGTCGATCCAGCAAGGCTTCCGGGAGGTGGCCGACGCCCTCGCGCTGACGTCGACGCTGTCGGCGCAACGCCAGGCGCTCGAACGGCTGGTCGACGCCGCGCAGCGCGCCGAGGAACTGTCGCGCGCCCGCTACGAGGCCGGGCGCGACAGCTATCTCGTGCGGCTCGAGTCGCAGCGCACGCTCTACGTGGCGCAGCAGGCGCTGATCGCGACACGGCTTGCCGAGCAGTCCAACCGCGTCGAGCTGTACAGGGTGCTGGGCGGCGGCTGGAAGGAGCGGTCATGACGACTTCCGATCCGGCACCCTCGGCCGGCCACGGCGGGTCGCGCGCCGATGCCCAGCGCGACCGCATCCTGTGCGCGGCGCTCAAGTGCTTCATCGAGCGCGGCTTCCACGCGGCCAGCATGGCGAACATCGCCGACGCCGCGCAGATGAGCCCCGGGCTGATCTACCGCTACTTCGAGAACAAGAACGCCATCGTGCTGGCGATCGTGCAGCGGCAGCTCGAGGAAAAGCGCCTGCTGATCCGTCAGCTGCACTCGTCCGAGCAGCTCGCCGCCGACCTGCTGCGCTCGTTTGACGAATGGTGCGCGCGCGACGTGACGTCGATGAGCGTCGCGCTGTACCTCGAAATGAGCGCGGAGGCCACGCGCAACCCGCAGATCGCCGAGGCGCTGCACGAGTCCGACGAACTGACCCGTACCGAGTTCAGGAACTGGCTCGCGCGCAGCACGCAGCAGGGCGGACTGGGCCTCAGCGAGGCGGAGGCGGCGCGTCGTGCGCTCGAACTGCGTTTCCTGGTCGACGGCCTGACCGTGCGCGCCGTGCGCGAGCCGCGCATCGACCGTACCGCGCTCCGCGCCGCAATCGAGAACCTGATCGCGCGCATCCTCGCCTGAGTCGGAAAACCTCGGCGGCAAGACCTCGGTTCGTGATGAAACGGCGCGTGGTTTGGCGACAGGCGGGTCGCGGCCGACGATCGCGTCGGTCACAGAGCGTGAGGTCCGCAACCGTACAGGCTGCGGTGCGGGATCGCGTCTGATGTCGGCCCCGCACGCCCCGATCAGGTTGTGGAGCGCAGATCAGCTGGAAGATGGCCTTGGTGCCATCGAACGCGCTCAGGCAAGAGCCGTCCGCGCGCAGCAGCGCGCCGGCTTGCCCCGCCTGCCGCACCGCCAGCCGCGCGGACAGCTCGGTCGCGCCATCGTGTCCGCGCATCGTTCCCCGCTTCGCGACCGGTCGCCGCGGTCCTCGCAATGCCCACAGTGACCAACACGAAGTCAGAACGATGCGCTTCCTCCGCCTTCGATAACCGAGGGATCCCGGCTCGGCCGCGGGGACGCACGTGACTCATCGCTGGCTGCGGCGCGTGGACCTCCAGGATCACTCCCGTGATACCCCTTTCATGCGGTCGGCATCGATGCCGACGAGCAGCTTCAGGTGGATTCGACAGATGCACAGCATGAATGGTTACTTATCGAAATATTGCACTGTACGGATTCTGTGACCTGCCTACACTGGGATCAGTCACACTCAACCACGGCAGGCCCATGATGAATTTCGAGCACAGTGACAAGACGAAGGAACTGATGCGCCGCGTCGACGCGTTCATGCGCGAACACATCTATCCGGTCGAGCGTCAGCACCAGGATTTCGTGGAAGACCCGACCAACCGCTGGGTGCAGCCGCCGTTCGTCGAGGCACTCAAGGCGAAGGCGCGGGCAGCGGGGCTGTGGAACCTGTTCCTGCCGCACGAGTACGGCCAATGGAGTCCGGGTCTCACGAACCTCGAATACGCTCCACTCGCCGAGTTGATGGGGCGGATCGACTGGGCCTCCGAGGTCTTCAACTGCAGCGCGCCCGACACGGGCAACATGGAAGTGCTCGCGCGCTACGGTACCGAGGCGCAGCAGGAGCAATGGCTGCGCCCTCAGCTCGATGGCCGGATACGTTCCGCCTTTCTGATGACCGAGCCCGCGGTCGCCAGTTCGGACGCGACCAACATCGAGTGCTCCATCGTCCGCGACGGCGACGACTATGTCATCAACGGGCACAAGTGGTGGTCCAGCAACGCCATGCATCCGAACTGCGAACTGCTGGTCGTCATGGGAAAGACGCGGTTCGATGGGCCGAAGCACTCCCAGCAGTCGATGATCCTCGTGCCAATGCACGCCGCCGGCGTGCGCGTCCTGAGGCCGCTCAAGGTCTTCGGCGAGGTGCACTCGCCGAGCGGCCATGGCGAGGTGACGCTCGAGAACGTGCGTGTGCCGGCTTCGAACCTGCTGCTCGGCGAAGGGCGCGGCTTCGAAATCGCGCAGGGTCGGCTCGGCCCGGGCCGCATCCATCATTGCATGCGGCTGATCGGCGCCGCGCAGCGCGCCCTCGAGTGGATGTGCCGGCGTGTCGAGAGTCGGGTGGCGTTTGGTCGCAAGCTCAGCGAGCAAAGCAGCATCCGACAGGACATCGCACGGTCGCGCTGCGAAATCGAGCAGGCCCGCCTGCTTACCCTTGCGGCCGCTGATCGCATGGACCGCGAGGGCAACAAGGGTGCGGCCGACCTCATCTCCATGATAAAGATTGTCGCGCCGAGCATGTGCCAGGCGGTCTGCGACCGCGCGATTCAGGCGTTCGGAGCCATGGGAGTCAGCCAGGACACGCCGATCGCCGCCGCATTCGCCTACGGACGCTTCGTCCGCCTGGCCGACGGTCCGGACGCCGTGCACATGAGCCAGCTCGCAAAGTGGACCATCGCAAGGGTGCTGGTGAACGACGCGCATTGACCGTGGATCGGCCCCGCATCCGGTGCGATCGACACACAGCGCGCGAGCGTCGAGCCAGCCTGGAACGGCAGACGTGCGCCGCACGAGGACGACGTCGTGGAGTTGCTCGAGAACCGCATGGCGGCCGTCGGCGACGAAGGTCACGGGCAAGATGCCCTGGCGACGAAATGCACGCCGGAGCGCGACGCCGATCCCGCGCTCTGCTCATCATCCCGACAGCCGAGAGATGAACATCGAAATGGCAATACGTGACATTGACGTCGATGCAATACTCGACAAAGGGAAATTGCAGGCGTGGCTGGATGAGAACACGCCAGAGCTGGGCAGTGGTTGCCTGAAGATCGGCCTGCTTCATGGCGGGACGAGCAATATCATTCTGAGCCTGGATCGTGGCGGCAAGACAGCCGTACTCCGCCGCACTCCGCCTGATCCGCCCAGGGCGAGTATCAAGGCCATAGAACGGGAGGCGACGATTCTGTCGGCTCTCAACGACACGCCCGTGCCAACACCCCATGTTTATGGCAAGTGTTTCGACCCCGAGGTAATTGGAAGCAGCTTCTATGTCATGGAGTGCGTGGACGGCTGGGCGCCAGAGCTCAACGACCGTACCTTTCGCTTCAATGCCCCTTTCGAGCGAGAGCTGCTCAAGCCCCAACTGGCGCATGCCATGATCGAGGGCCTGATCCAACTGGCGAAAGTGGACTACAAAGCGGCGGGGCTGGAAGATTTTGGCAAACCAGACGGCTTTCTGGAACGCCAGGTGGACCGGTGGAGTCAGCAGCTGGAAAGCTACAAGAGCGCATACAGGAAATATCAGGGTCGCGAAATTCCCGGCTTGGAGCACGTTGCCGACTGGCTTCGCCACAACACGCCGCAGAGCGGCGTTCCAGCGATCATTCATGGTGATTACGGCTTTCACAATGTGATGTTCGCCAACGAGCCGCGAGTTCGCCTGGCCGCAATCATCGACTGGGAACTGGCCACCATTGGTGATCCACTGGTGGACATTGGTTGGTTCCTCGGTGCCTTCCGGGACGCCCGCGAACCTGGCGTCGTGCCGGCATCCACGTACTTCGATCCCTTCGATTTCCCGACCCGCCAGGAACTGGCAGCCCGCTTTGTCGAGGGTACGGGTCGCAACATCGACTGCCTGGACTACTACCTGGTACTGGCCCTTTACAAGGGCGCATGCATTTTCGAGTACAAGGTGGCGGCGGCGATGGACGGGCTGTTGTCCGGACAGATTGGTGAAATGTTCGGGAAGCTGGTCCTGGATAACATCCGAGAGGCGCAGAAGATCGTGCGCTGGCACACCTAGTTCAGCTTCAGATGTGAGCAGCGTTCGATACTGACAGAGGTGCGTGAAATGGATCCACTGTTCGATTTCAGCGGCAAAGTCGTGCTTGTTACGGGAGGCAGTCGGGGCCTGGGTCATGAAATGGTCAAGGCGTTTTCCGAGCGAGGTGCCGATGTCGTCATCACCAGTCGCAACCGCGAGAGCTGCTCGGCGGTTGCCGCCGAGGTGCGCTCGATTGGGCGCCGGGCGCTCGCGTGGCCCTGTCACATTGGCAAATGGCAGGAAATCGAAGCCCTGGTGGATGCGTCATACAGCGAGTTCGGCAAGGTGGACGTATTGATCAACAACGCCGGAATGTCCCCGGTCACCCCCAGCCCGGCCGATGTCACCGAGGAGCTGTTCGACAAGATCATCGGGGTGAACTTCAAGGGCCCATTCCGTCTGACAGCCCTGGTCGGTCGGCGCATGGCGGAGGCGAGCGGCGGCTGCATCATCAATGTGAGCAGTTCGGGCGCGCTCCGTCCGGCCCCCAGGGCCATTCCCTATTGCGGCGCCAAGGCAGCCATCAATGCGATGACCGAGGCCTTTGCCGCCGAGTTCGGTGGGTCTGGAGTACGGGTCAACACCATTTCTGCGGGCCCCTTTCTCACTGACATCAGCAAGGCCTGGTCCGAGCGCGACCGTACCTCGGCCCACTCGGCGTTGGGTCGTCCCGGGAAGCCACATGAAGTCGTGACCACGGCGCTCTACCTTGCAAGCTCGTACTCCAGCTTCGTCACGTCGTCCCTGGTGCGGGTAGACGGCGGTATCTACTGATGCATCCGCCGGTTGCCACCTGACTTCAGCGTAGGCACCGGCGCGGACTGCTCGCAGGTCGGGAGCAGCTCATGACCCCGTCAAAAATGATCATTCAGAAAGAGCGGATTTGGCCTATTCGCTCAGCTCACAGCGCGCCTAGTATCCGCCCAGTGATGCCGTAGCAAGAGATGCACAGCGTGAGCAATGAGATCAGGTTTGATGGTCGCGTTGTAGTGGTGACTGGCGCTGGAGCTGGTCTTGGGCGCTCCCATGCGCTCGGTTTCGCCGGCCGGGGCGCAAGGGTCGTGGTCAATGATCTCGGCGGCGGTGGCCGCGGAGAAGGCAGGAGCAACGAAGCGGCTGACAGGGTCGTGGCGGAGATTCTCCAGGCCGGCGGGGAAGCCGCAGCCAACTACGATTCCGTGGAGGATGGCGCGTCGATCATCCGGACGGCGATGGAGACTTTCGGCCGGGTCGACGTGGTGATCAACAACGCCGGCATACTGCGCGATGCCAGTTTTGCCAAGATGACTCCGGAAGACTGGGACCTGATCTACAAGGTACACGTCTACGGTGCCTACAGCGTCACCAAGGCAGCCTGGCCGATCATGTCAGAGCAGGGTTTCGGCCGCATCGTCAATACGGCCTCTGCCGCCGGCATCTACGGGAACTTTGGGCAGGCCAATTACGCCTGCGCCAAGCAAGGCTTGGTCGGGTTGAGCAATACGCTCGCCATCGAGGGCGCCAGGAAGGGCATCAATGTCAATGTCGTCGCCCCCGTGGCGGGGTCTCGTCTGACCGAAACCATTCTCCCCAAGGCAGCGACCGAGGCACTCAAGCCCGGACTGGTGACGCCGCTCGTCATGTGCCTCTGCGCCGAGAGCAGCGAGGAAACGGGTTCGCTGTTTGAAGTGGGCGCAGGCTGGATTTCCAAGCTTCGGTGGGAGCGCACCAAGGGCGTCTGCTTCTCGCCGAGTGACACCCTGTCTCCCGAGCGGGTCAGGGCTGCCTGGGACCGGATTGGCGACTTCACCGACGCGGATCATCCAGTCTCGGTCCAGGATACCTTCGGGCGGATTTTCGACAACCTCGGAATCAAGTTGTAGCTCGAGGGAAGACCGATGACCAATGCATATGTGGCCGGTGTCGACATGGTCAAGTTCGCCAAGCCGGGACAGCACCGGCCATACCGCGAGATGGCCTCCCGCGCGATCCTTGGCGCAATCGGGGAAGCCGGCATCGATGCGTCACTGATCGAGCAGGCCTATGGCGGCTACATCTATGGCGACTCGACCTGTGCGCAGCATGCGGTCTACAGCGCCTTCATGAGCGGCATTCCCGTCATCAACGTCAACAACAACTGCTCCTCCGGATCCACCGCATTGTTTCTCGCGAGGCAGGCAGTGCAGTCGGGTGCCGCAGAATGCGTTCTGGCCTTCGGCTTCGAGGAGATGCAGCCCGGTGCCCTGAGTTCGCATTGGGACGACAGGGAGTCACCTTGTGACGATTTCATCAAGGTGCTGGATGATGCGGGCTATCCCGAGGCGCCATTCGCCCTGCGCTGCTTCGGTGCCGCCGGGCATCACTACATGGAAAAATACGGTGTGAAGCCGGATATTTTCGCCAAGGTTGCCGTCAAGACGCGGAGTCATGCGGTCGTCAACCCACTTGCGCTGTTCACCAGGACGCTTTCGGTTGAGGAGGTGCTGAATTCCCCGGTGGTCTACCTCGAATACCTGACCAAGCTGATGTGCTGCCCGCCGACCTGCGGCGCCGGTGCGGCGGTGATCTGCAGCAGGGCATTCGCCAGGCGACACGGTATCCAGGATGCGGTGGAAATCGTTGGGCAGGCGATGGCCACCGATACGCCGGCAACTTGGGACAATGCCATCAATCTGGTTGGTGCGGACATGACCCGCCGCGCGTCCGTGGCTGTGTATGAGCAGTCCGGCATTGGCGTGGACGACGTCGACGTGGTCGAGCTCCATGACTGCTTCACTACCAATGAGGTCATTACGTACGAGGGCCTTGGGCTGTGCGGGGAGGGTGAGGCAGAGGGCTTCGTTGCTGCCGGTGACAATACCCATGGGGGCCGGTTCGTCGTCAATCCTTCAGGCGGGTTGATGTCCAAGGGTCATCCCATAGGAGCCACAGGCCTGGCCCAGTGCTATGAGCTGGTCCACCAGTTGCGTGGTACTGCCGATCAACGTCAGGTGGCGAATGCGAGAATCGGCCTGCAGCACAACCTTGGCCTCGGTGGCGCGGCGGTAGTCACCATGTACAGGAGGGTCTGATGCTGGACCGGAGCAAGATCGGCCACGAATTCCCCGCATTCACGGTCGAGATCGAGAAAGGACGGCTGCGTTTCTTCGCCAAGGCCGTTGGCGAGACCAATCCAATCTATACGGATGAGTCCTCTGCGCGAGCAGCGGGGCATCCCACCATTCCCGCGCCGCCCACCTTCATGTTCTGCGTTGATCTCGACAGCCCCGAGTTTCTGCCCGCCGTCAGGCTGCTGAACCTCGACATGGGCCGAATGCTGCACGGTACCCAGGAGTTCAGCTACTTTGGCCAGATCTACGCCGGAGACAGAATTACCCAGCGGTCCAGGATCGTTGACATCTACGACAAGAAAGGTGGCGCGCTCGAGTTTGTCGTCCAGGAGAACAGCTACACCAACCAGGACGGCGATCTGGTGGGCAAAGCCCTTCAAACACTCGTCTATCGCAACTGATGTCAGGAATCCTGATATGACACAGATAACCCCCGGGACCGAGATTCCCCCTCTGGTGCTTCCGCCGATCAATAGGACGGTCCTGGCGCTGTTCGCAGGTGCATCCGGCGACCACAACCCAGTTCACATCGATATCGACTTTGCCCGGAGTGCTGGAATGCCGGATGTCATTGCCCACGGCATGCTGTCCATGGCCTACCTGGGGCGAATGCTGACCGACTGGCAACCTCAGGCAAGACTCAGGAAGTTCAGCAGTCGCTTTGCCGCAATCACTCACGTGCATGACGTCATTGCCTGCCAGGGCAAGGTGGTGGAGATCATCGAAGATAACGGTGAGTCCCTGGCGCGATGCGAGATTCAGGCCGCGAAGGTCGACGGAGAACAGACGCTGATCGGCGAAGCCCTGGTGGCGCTGTAGGCAGGCGGGCGAATGGCATCGAACGCAAACATCGCGCGATCGATCATGCGGACGATCGGGAGGGGAACGTGAGCGACGAGCTGGAGCTGTTCAGGACAAACGTCCGACGTTTCATAGAGAAGGAAATCCTGCCGAATTATGAAGACTGGGAGGATGCCGGGATATTTCCGCGCGAACTGTGGAACAGGCTGGGTGAACAGGGGTTGCTGGGCGTCGATCTGCCCGAGGCACATGGCGGACACGGCGCGAGTTTCCTGTATTCCATGGTGGTCCTGGAAGAACTCGCCCGTGCCAGTTGTCTGGCTATCGGGGGTCCTGTGGCAGTGCACTCCGATGTCGTGGCCCACTACATCCTGAACCGCGGCACCAGGGAGCAGAAGACGACCTACCTGCCGAGAATGGTCAGCGGTGAATGCATTGGCGCTGTTGCCATGACCGAGCCCGGTGCTGGCAGCGATCTGCAAGGCGTACGCACGACAGCCAGACGGGACGGTGGTGACTTCATCATCAATGGATCCAAGACCTTCATCACCAATGGCCAGCACTGCGATGTAATCATCGTCGTGGCCCGCACGAACCTGGAGGTGTCAGGCGCCAGGGGCACGACCTTGTTCGTGGTTGATGCGTCGACCCCGGGATTTCATCGAGGCCGAAACCTGAAGAAAGTCGGCCTCCATGCCAGCGACACCTCCGAACTCTTCTTTGAGGATGTTCGGGTGCCCGCCAGCGCGATTCTCGGGGAACTCGACCAGGGCTTCAAAGTACTCATGGGTGAACTGCGGCGGGAACGCCTGGCGCTTGCGGTGGGTGCCGTGGCCGCTTCGGAAGGCCTGCTGGCCGAGACAATCCGCTACGTCAAGGAGCGCCGGGCATTCGGCGCTCCACTCGCTGACCTGCAGAACACGCGCTTCAAGCTGGCGGAGGTTGCTACCGACGTGCGCATACACAGGTCATTTGTGGAAGAGTGCAAGCAGTTGTTCATGGCAGACAAACTGGATGCGGCGACAGTGAGCATGGCCAAGCTGTCGACGACCGAGATGCAGGGGAGGGTAGCCGACGCCTGTCTGCAGTTGCACGGCGGCTATGGGTTCATGCGCGAGTACATCGTATCGAGGGCCTACGTCGACGCCCGGGCGCAGCGCATTTACGGTGGAACCAGCGAAATCATGAAGGACCTGATCAGTCGCGGCGTGCTCTCGTAGGCAGGCTGCGGGTGCGGTAGCCCGGTCTGCCGGCTTTTCTGATCGCAGCATCCCGGAACTCGGCTGGTGTCGAACCGGTCCATCTCTTGAAAGCCCTGCTGAACGCGGCCGCTGCGCTGAATCCGCTGCGCTCGGACACCGTCTCAACGGGGATCTCCGGGTTGCAGAGCAGGCGCTTGGCCGTGTCGCTGCGGATGGTGTCCTTTATCTTCTGGTACGAGGTGTCCTCCTCGGCAAGACGTTTACGTACCACTTGCGGGCTCATGTAGAGTCGCGCACAAATCGACTCGAATGGGGGGAAGGCGGAAGAGTCCTTCAGAACCCTGCGCAACTCAGCCTTCAGGTGTGCCTGTACGCTGGAATTGCGCCCAGGCAGATACAAGAGGTCCGCTGGAGAATCGCGCAGCCAGATCTCCAGCTCGGCAGCAGTCCGGGACACCGGCTTCTGCAGGTAGCGGCAGTGGAAGTCAAATCCGCAGGCTGGCTGATCGAATGCGATGTCACAGTGAAAGAGCTCGCTGTACAAATGGGCATGACCCGGCGCCGGGTAAGAGAAGTAAGCTCTGTTCAACTGGATCGATTCGTCGATGACCCAGCTCGGAAACCGGTGCCAGACCACCGTCATGAACTCCACCAGAAACCGGTCGGGGTCTGCATTCCCCACATATACGTGGGGGGTCAGGGAAACCGAGTGATCGCCGATTGCTATGTCGAAGCCAGCCGCCCCCGGTGCCAGGTACGAGAGGATGCGCCTGCCGCGCCGGAGCAGGTCGCCCAGCGTATCCGCACCCAGCATGAACTCGCATGCCAGGGCCCATGTGCCAATTCTGAGCGGTGCAGGGCCAAAACCCATCTCATTGTTTGTCTCCAGCCACATCCGCTTGATCAGGGCCGTCATGAGATCGTTGTCGATCCATTGGTCTTCCGCTTCGGAAAGCTCCCTGGGGATGCCTACGTCGTCAAGCATGCGGGCGGTGTCCAGGCCAAGCAATCGTGCCTGCCTGATCAGCACTGCGACAAAATGCGTAGAACTCCTTCTCTGTGTCGTCACACGCGGACGAGCGGCTACTTGCCTGCGTCCAATTCGTGTCGCCGAGGCCAGCATCGAACGAACCCTATGTTCTCCGGGGCAGAATCGGGTGGGGGTCGGACATGGTCACGGCTGTCGTAGCCATCTCCGCATGGATTCGTGGCCCCTGGCGGGGTGATTGAACTGCCCCCGACTTCCCGTCAGGCAGAAATACCAGCCACACCGTCGGTACACCTCGGCTTGATACACTCAGCTCCTGGCGCAGTTCCAACGTCCCTCGAAACCGCGTGACCTGGCCACGGCCGAGCGGCAGCCGCTCCCTGCATTGATCATTGCCCGCTTGCCCCGGTGCGTCAAGGCGATTGTCGATCGCTTCCCCAGGATCGCCTTGCGACCATCCCGAGCAAGCCCGATCACGATCTGCAGGGCGTCGAAGCCGGCGGCCTGCGAGTGACAGACGGTGCTTCCTGTGCGCGCCACAAGTCTTGCGGCTCGCGGCGGCGCAGCCGCACTCCGTCCTGACACGCGACACCGCGATCCAGCACGTCGACCCGCGGCGGTCATGAGGTCGACAAAGATCTCGACGCCGAAGTCGAGCCTGTGTCCCCTGGTGGTCGCGTGAATGATCCCGTCGACCCCGAGCAGCCGCCCGCCATGGTGGCTTCCCTTAGGTTCGCGCAAGTCCGCGAGAGTCGAATAGAAATGATCATTCTGATCGAGCATTCCAGTCATGGACGTCCGAAATATCGGGAAATAAGCTCGATGCCGTGTTCGCTGGTTGTCCCTGCCCGTGTTTCCGCGCGGGAGTGCTCCGCTTGGTGATTCCAGTCGCGTCGCTGACGTCCAACAGGCAATCCCCAAGAGTGAATGATGTTTCGTTCAAACAACGATAGGAAGCGAAGCCATGCATACCAGGTCGAGAAGTAAGCCTGTGCTCCTGGGGACTTTGGCTGCCACTGGGCTGAGCGCACTTCCATCCATGCCTGCTGTCGCCGACCAGGTACTGGAAGAGGTGATCGTGACGGCTCAGAAGCGTTCGGAGAGCCTGCAGGATGTGCCAGTCGCAATCTCCGCGTTCACCGGTGAAACGCTGGAGGATCTGGGTGTCGACAACATCAAGGACATACAGGCGGTCACACCAAACTTCGTACTCGGTAATACGGGCGCCGTCGCCCAGCCCTACCTGCGCGGTATCGGATCGCGGTTCTCGAACATGGGGCTGGAGCCCAGCATTGCGGTCTACATCGATGATCGCTATGTCAACCGACCTGCCGCCACCCTCTTCGAAATGGCCGACGTCGAGCGGCTCGAGATCCTGAAAGGCCCGCAGGGAACACTGTACGGCCGGAATGCATCGGGCGGTGCCGTCCGGATCGTGACCAAGGCGCCAACGGACGAGTTCGAGGCCTCGATCCGGGCGGGTTACGGCAACTACAACAGCACGAGTCTCAGCGGCACGCTCAACGTGCCGTTGTCCGATACAGTCAGGACCCGACTTTCCGCCATCACCAAACAGCGGGACGGGTACGCAGACAACCTCTCGTCACTTGGAGTGGACGAACTGGATGATCGAGATTTTCAGGCCTTCCGCGGCAAGTTGCAGTGGGACATGACGAGCGATGCCTCGATGACGCTGTCACTGGACTACTTTCAGCAGGATGACAACAACGGCAACGACGTGGTCGCCCTTCCGCCCTACGAGAAAAACGCAGGCATAGCTCGGGGCGGGGTGACAGGCACCGCCCCGGGCAAGGTCGCTACTGCCATCGACGAAACCATCGAGATCGACGAATTCTCCGGTCAACTGCGCTTCGACGTCGGGTTCGGGAGCTTCGATATCGCGGCGATCACAACCTATTCAAATTTCGACTCCCCTGTTCGCAATAACGATGGTGACGGTACCAGCACGGCCGTACTCGATTCAAAGTCGTCGTTTGAATTCGACGAAACGTACTCCCAGGAACTGCAATTCCTGTCCAGCAATCAAAGTGATCTGGAGTGGCTGGCGGGACTCTACTACTACCGGCAGAAGGGTCGCGTCAATGTAAAGGTCGATGTCGGCGCACCCCTGCTGGCATCGCTACAGAATCAAGCGGTCGAAACGGAAGCCTGGTCCATCTTCGGACAGGCGACCTGGCACATGAACGACGCATGGGCATTGACCCTGGGTGGGCGCTGGAACGACGAACGGAAAGAGGTGTCCCTGACCAGTGAGCCAGGCACGATTCCGATCGGCGGCACGGCCGGCAGGCTTCCATTCGAAGATGACGAGAGCTGGTCGGAATTCACGCCCAAGGTAACGCTTCAACACGAAGCTGATTACGGCATGGCGTACTTGACCTACGCTCGTGGGTTCAAGAGCGGTGGCTTCAACTATCCCGCCGTGGGTAATGAGCCCCTCGATCCGGAAATCCTGGAAATGTACGAGTTGGGATTCAAGGCGGATCTTCTGCAGAAGACCATGCAGTTGAATGCTGCCGTGTTCTACTACGACTACAAGGACCTCCAGGTCACCCGTGCGGGTTCGGGCTCGGGAGGGGGGCTCACGCTCACGACCGAAAATGCCGCCGACGCAAACGTGTCGGGCGCAGAGATCGACCTGAACTGGCTCGCAACCGACTATCTGAGCCTGAGCGCCGGCGTTGGATTCATGTCCAGCGAATACAAGGACTATGACGCCAGCGCCAAGGACTTTCGCGCCACAGGCGCCGGTATGATCGACGTTGCCTTCGATGCCAGGGGCGAATCGCTGCTGCGGGCGCCGGACGTTTCCGCCTACTTCTCTGCCAAGTACGAATTCCCCGTGGGTGAGGCGACCGTTCCCGTCGTGCTGACCTATTCTTACAAGGGCGCATACGACTTCGACTTCATTGCAAGTGAGCAGACGAAGGCGCTGAGACAGGATGCCTACGGCCTGCTCAGTGCACGAATCAGTTACCAACCGCCCGGCAGGAAGTGGAGTGTTGCGCTGTGGGGCAACAACCTGACGGATGAGCAGTACTTTGACGATATCGTGGCAAATGCCGCAGGCATTCGAGGCTCCTACGGAGTACCCAGAACCTACGGAGTGGAGGCGACCTACGATTTCCATTAGCCGTCGATTCAGCTTCGGCGGGCGTCGGACGTGGTGGCGAAACTGCCCGCGGGCATGAGCGTTCCAAGCACCGGGCAGGGGCAGGCGGCGAGCAGCCACTCCAGAACCGTCATTGGCTTGAAATGGCGCTTCCTCGGTACCGACCATCGCGGTACGCGGCGGCCTGATAGGCGAGGACTCATCATGCAAAGACGCAGACTTGTCGCCCGGTCGGGAGACGCGTTGACGGTGGCCGTTGCGTCGACGGTCCTTGGTCGCGCCGCGGCCCTGGTTCTCTGCGGGCTCGCGGCGATGCCGTCCGTCGGCGCCGGTCGACTGGAGGGTCCGATGCCGTCGACCTGCTTCTGGTACGGGCCGTATGTGAAGGAGAATCCGGAACTCAATATCGGCTTCCCCGACACCGGGGCCGTGTACTGGTCCTCAAGAATGTCGCTGCCAGAGGGTGCGCGGGTCGTGCTCCGCGGTGCTTTTGCCCATGCCCGCTATCAGTCCCTGAGTGCCTATCGCGCCGACGGCAGCGCTCTCGACGGGCTGCGCGACACGTCGATCGTGCCGGACGAGGGATCCCGCAACCCATTCCTGCCAGACAATCGAAGTACCGGCAGGAACGGGCGCCTGTTCACCGTGGAGGTGGTTGACAAGGCAGTGCCGGCGACCGGGCGCAGACAAAACACTCTATACGCCGCATCCGGCACGAGCGGTCGCCAGATTCTGTTCCTGCGCATCTACGTGCCGGACGAGGGCCGTGATCTCACGGGAGGCGTCGGACTGCCGATTCCCGAACTGCACCTGGCCGACGGGACTGTCCTGCAAGGCGAGGCAGTGTGCTCGGCCCTCGGCATCAACCATTCCGTGGTTCCGATTCCGTTCCTGACGCCGGCGCAGTACGGCGCATTGCGTGACAAGCAAGGCGCTCCGTCCGGATTCCCGGCGCGGAATCCACCGGAGTTCCTCGCCTTCTACAACCCCCAGCTGCGCAGTCGCTGTCTTTTCAGCCTGAACCCGAAATCTGACTGCTACCCGACGACACGCCCCGAGCGCGCAGGCGGGATGTATCCGAACCTCGACAGCAGCTACATGACCCTCTACGCCAGTCGCCTGTTCGGCGAGGTGCTCGTCCTGAGGGGCAAGCTACCGACGACCCCGCTCACGTATCGGCGCAACTCAGGTGGGCAGAGGACACAGCTGCGGTACTGGTCGATCTGCCAAACCGAGGGTCTGGCCACGACGGCGACGGAGGGCTGCCTCTACGACGAACAGATTCCGCTAGACGGGGATCGCAACTACGTCATCGTGACGAGCCTGTTGGGCGATCGTCCTGCCAATGCCAGCACGGCTTGCGGCGTGGGCTATCTGCCCTGGCCGCCGGATGGCGATGGAGCGGGGCATCGCGACGACTCCTACATATTTGTCCGCAACATGCTTCCTGCCGACGATTTCCGCCATGCGATCCAGAACACGCGGATTCCCGGAGACGAAGCCGAAGTTCTCGGACCTTACCTGCCGCGTGCAGAGTACATGAGCACCAGAGACTTCGAAGCGCTGGGTTGCAGGCAGCGAGTGAGCCCTGACCTTCCCGTGTCGGTTCGCTGAGGACAGATGGCATGTCGATACCTACCAGCAGGCCATGGCTCCGGCACTACGACGCGCATGTGGGCGAGAGCATTCCCTACCATGCGGGTTCGTTCATGGAGTTGCTGGACGCCGGCATGTACGCGAATCCAGGCAACGCTGCCTACCATTACCTGGGCACCACTGGAACCTTTGGCCAGCTCAACGACATGGCTGACCGCTTCGCAGCGTTCCTGATCGACAAAGGCTGTGCGAAGGGGGATGTCGTGGGCATTCACCTGCCCAACATGCCTCAATTTCTGGTCGCCATTGTCGGCTCGCTCCGAGCCGGCTGCATCGTGTCTGGGGTTTCGCCCCTCCTGACACCCCGGGAGCTGCGTTACCAGCTGACGCATTCCAGGGTCAGGGTTCTGGTCACGCTTGACACCTTCTTTGAAGGCAGGCTGGCCGTCATTGCCGAAGAGCTGAGCCGTCCGCTGCAAATCGTATTTGCCAGCAAGGCAGACCTGATTCCTGGCATTGGGCAACCACCAGGCGAAGCGCCACAGATCGCAGGCATAGGCACCAACCAGCTCGCTCAGGTGCTCGAGCAGTACCCGCCGAAGAGACCCGCGGTTGATTTCGTGCCCGACGATGTATGCGCCGTGCAGTACACAGGAGGCACAACGGGCGCCCCGAAGGGAGTGTGCCTGACGCAGAGCAATTTGCTCTATTGCTGCAGCTTGCTGGCTCACTGGTACGACGCCAACGTCGCTCCGGATACCGCGATCATGGATATCCGGAACCAGGGCGACGTCATGTGCACGGGGTTTCCGTTCTTTCATACCGCTGGGTTGCTCACTGCCATGAGTTCACTGGCGGCGGGCGATGCACAGATTCTCGTGCCTGATCCGAGAAATACCAGCCAGATCTGTGGCGACATGATCAAGCATGGGGTGACCAAGGCCGGATTTGTGCCGACTCTGACCCAGCTTCTGATGGATGACCCGTTGTTCCGGCAGATCGACTTCTCCTCTCTGAAATTCTTCATCTCCGGGGGCGCCCCGATCAGCATTGAACTGCTGAACAGGCTCAAGACCATCGTGCCGGAAGACAGAGTGGTGGAGATATACGGCATGACGGAAACCACAGCCTGTTCCACGATGAACCCCCGTTACGGCACGAAAAAGCTGGGTTCCGTAGGCGTACCGGTGCCCAATGCCAAGGTAAAGATCGTGAGCACGGAAGACCGCATTACCGAGGTACCTGTCGGCGAGTCGGGTGAATTCATCATCAGCGGCCCCATGGTGATGAAAGAGTATCTGCGCAACCCCGAGGCCACGAGGGAATCCACGATCGAGATTGATGGCGACGCATACCTGCTCACCGGTGATGTGCTGCGCATGGACGAAGACGGGTACTTGTATGTGACCGACCGTTCGAAGGACATGATGCTGGTCGGCGGTTACAACGTGTACTCCAGAGAAATCGAAGACGTGCTCTATGAAATCGAAGAGATTGAGTGCTGTGCCGTCGTTGGCTCCCCCAATCCCGAGCGTCAGGGTAGCGACCTCGTGACCGCGGTGATTCAGCTGAGGAAAGGTGACGAGTGCCGCAAAGAGGAAGTCATGGGGAAAGTCTCGGCACTGTGTCGCGCCAAACTGGCGCCCTACAAGCAGCCCAAGATTGTGGAGTTCACTACGACGATTCCAGTGACCTCCGTCGGCAAGGTTGACAAGAAGGCAATAAGGCAGCAGTACAGTCGGGGCCCGTCAGGGATGCCGGTCGACGAATCGAGCCCTGTCGGAGTCGGCACTTTCCGTTCCTGATGAACTACATCTGCACATCGATTCGTCTCGGTCACTTCGCTCGTCGGTCACGGGTGGCCACCCAGACCCCGCATCTGTGGCCGGACCAGATTCCCCCAACTGAGAGGGGTGTGATGTCGCGTTGGTCGCCGCACCAGGGCGCTCATCGGGAACGGGATGTTACCGTGCCTCCTTGACCATCGCGGAGGCGGATGTGAGCGTCTTGCAGGCGATCTTGAGATCCAGCCTCGCAGGAAAGAGCCGAGGCACCCGGCTACAACGTGCCGCCGAGGCGGCGCAGCGCGTCCGGCTGGAATTCCGTGATCCGCGCTTTCGCGTCGAACTGGATCGGCTCGCGGACTTCGTTGTCCAGGCCGCCGACCAGGTAACCGCCGCTGTTCAGGTCGTGATAGATGCCGAAGCGATAGAACGGCACTTTCGCGTCGTAGGCCTGCGCGAGCGCATGCAGCGACGCGCGCCACAGCCCGCCACGGGTGTCGTAGGCGTCTTCGGCGAGCACCGACCAGCTGTCCTCGTCGAGGTACAGCGTGCGCCTGCCGTAGATGTGGCGCTGGCCGGGCTTCAGCGTGCCCTCGACGATCCAGACGCGGTGCAGTTCGTAGCGCACGTACTCGGGGTTGATGCTGTTCGGCCGGATGATGTCCTTGTACTTGAGCGTCTTGTCGGAAAGGCGGTACGCGTTGTAAGGCACGTACACCTCGCGTTTGCCGAGGAGCTTCCAGTCGTAGCGGTCGGGCGCACCGTTGTAGCCGTCGACCTGATCGGTCGTCAGCATGCCTTCCGAACCGTCGTTGATGCCGTCGTAGGCGAGGTCGGGCGCCCGGCGCACGCGTCGCGCTCCGGCGTTGTAGATCCACGCCGAGCGCTGCTCGGTCACCTGGTCGACGGGCTCGTGCACGAGGAAGATCGTGCCGCGCAGCGTCGCGGGTTCCGTGAAGTAGCCGAGCGCGTAGAACAGCCGGTTCGGCTCGGCGCCCTCGACGTTCTGCGCGTAGATGCGTTGTGCCCTGAAACCGATCTTGTAGTAGTCGCCGTTGCTGCGCACGGGGAACGAATGCCCCGTGCGCGCGATGCCGCCGCCGAGGTAGCGCACGAGGTGGTTCCAGATCGCCTCGAGACCGTTCCCCGGGATCGGGAACGGCGTCGTCGTTCCGCCGACGTTGCCGAGGCCGAAGCCCTGCAGCGTCACTTTGCCTGCCTGTGCGGCGACCCGGTCGGTGACGGCCTTCGGGTATCCGACCGTGCGCCGTGTCGGGTAGACGTTCATGCGGAAGTTCTGCGGGTACTTCTTCAGCAGCGCGGCCTGGCCCCGCGTGAGCTTCGCCTCGTACTGCGCCACGTTCATGGCGTCGATCGTGAACAGCGGCTTGTCGCCCGCGAAGGGATCGACGTAACCCTGCTGCGGCGTCCAGCCGGCCGGTGGTTGCGTCAGGCCGCCGTCCCAGGCGGGGATGGTGCCGTCGGCGTTCCCGGCGCGCTCGGCGCCGACCGGCGTCAGATCCCTGTCGAGCCGCGCGTAGTCTGCCTGCGCGAGGCACGGCGCCGGCGCGGCGCAAGCAAGCGACAGGCAGCAGAAGAGGCCGATGAACGTCTTGCGCAGCATCCCCGACTCCGGAGACCGTGGGTCCCGCGATGCTATCGCGTCTGCCGCCGCGTTGCAGACGTTGCGCGAACCGATACCGGGTACCGTCAATCGGTCAATCGGTACCGGGTACCAATCAGCCGGTAGGCCTCGCGGAAGGGGATGCCTTCCTGCGCGACCAGGGCGTTTGCTTCCGCGGCGGCGTGGATGCCCGGGTCGAGCCGGATGCGCTCCGGCCTGAAGCGCACCTGCGGCAGTGCCGCGGCCATGACGTCGAGCGACTCGAGGCAGACGTCGATCGAGCGGAACAGTGGCGCCTTGATGAGCTGCAGATCCCGCTGGTAGCCGGACGGCAGCTTCGCGGTGATGCCGAGCACCTCGACGAGGCAGGCCTGCGCGGTGGCCGTGCGGCCACGGACCAGTTCGAACACGTCCGGGTTGCGCTTCTGCGGCATGATCGACGATCCCGTCGTGAATGCGTCGGGCAACTGCACGAAGCCGAACTCGCGCGTGTAGAAGAGCAGCAGGTCCGAGGCCAGGCGGCCGAGGTCCTGCATCAGCAGCGTGACGTGGAACAGGATCTCCGCCTCGCCCTTGCCGCGCGAGAGCTGCACCGCCGTGACCGGCTCGTGGTTCTCCGGCAGGTCGAGTCTCGTGCGCGTGCCGTCGCGATCCACCGGCAGGTTCGGCGTGCCGTATCCCGCGGCCGACCCGAGCGGATTCTTGCCGATGCGGCGGTGCGCGTGACGCAGTGCGACGATGTCGTCGCGCAGCTCGGCCGCGAAGCCGCCGGCCCACAGCGCCACCGAGCTCGGCATCGCCTGCTGCATGTGCGTGTAGCCCGGCAGCTCGATCGAGCCCTGCTCGCCGGCGACCCCGTCGAGCGCCTCGACGACGCCGCGTGCGTTGTCGGCGATCGCCTCGATCGCATCGCGCAGGTAGAGCCGCAGCGCGGCGAGCACCTGGTCGTTGCGCGACCGGCCGGCGTGCAGCCTGGCGCCCGCCGTCCCGATTTTCTGCGTCAGCAGCGTCTCGAGCGCGGTCTGGCCGTCCTCGAGGTCCAGCGTCACGCGCCACTCGCCGCGTGCGTGCGCCTGTGCGATCTCGTCGAGACCCGTGCGGATCGCCTCCAGCTCGGCGGCCGAAAGCAGGCCGCAGTCGTGCAGCATCTCGGCGTGCGCGATCGACGCGCGCACGTCGTAGGCGACGAGCCGGTCGTCGAGCGCGTGGTCCTCGCCGGCGGTGAAGCGCAGCACCCGCTCGTCGAGCGGCGCGCCCTTGTCCCAGAGACGACTCATGCGTTGGTGCTCCGTCCTGGCGCCCCGTGGGTGGTCACTGGCCCTGTTCCGCCGCCGTCAGCGCCTTCGTGTCGGCGACGACCAGCGTGCCCTTGCCTTCGTTGGTGAAGATCTCGGCCAGCAGCGCGTCCGTCTCCGCGTAGGAGATGACGTGGACGCGACGCACGCCGCCGCGGATCGCCGCCTCGATCGCGCTCGATTTCGGCAGCATGCCGTCGCTGATCGCGCCTTCCTCGCGCAGGCGACGCAGGCCCGCCACGTCGGTATAGGAGATCAGCGACTGCGGATCGTCGAGCCGCTCGAGGATGCCCGGTGCGCCGGTGCAGAGGATGAGCTTCTCGGCGACGAGTGCGCCGCCGATGGCGGCGGCCACCGTGTCGGCGTTGATGTTGAGCAGCTGGCCGCCCGCGTCGCACGACAGCGGGCTCACGACGGGCAGGAACCCGGCGTCGAGCAGGCGCGTGAGAACCGTGCCGTCGACGGCGTCGATGTCGCCGACGCAGCCGTAATCGACGACCTCGCCGTTTGCGAGCGTCACGGGCGGGCGGCGGTGCGCCTGCACGAGCGCACCGTCGACGCCGCTCAGGCCGAGCGCGGCGATGCCGAAGCCGCGGCAGAGCGCGAGCAGCCGCGTGTTGATGAAACCGTTGAGCACCATGCTCGTGGCGTCGATGGCCGAGGCGTCGGTCACGCGGCGGCCCTGCACCATGCGCGTCTCGACACCGAGCTTCGCGGTCACCTCGTCGAGCTGAGGTCCGCCGCCGTGCACGAGCACGACGCGGATGCCCAGGTGGTGCAGGATCGCGACCTGCTCGACGAACGCGCGCATCGTCGCCGCGTCGCGGAAGGCGCCACCGCCGGTCTTGATGACGAAGACCTTGCCCTTGTACATGTGGATGTAGGGCGCCGCTCCCCGCAGCGCGCGCACGGTCACCGCCTGTTCACCCTTGTGTCCGATCATCCCGTTCACCCTCTGAGCAATCGATGGAGCACGGCCATCTGCACGACCATGCGGTTGGCGGCTTCCTGCACGACGCGCGAGCGCGGACCGTCCAGGACTTCGTCGGCGACCGCGACGTTGCGGCGCACCGGGAGGCAATGCATCAGGTGGCAGTCGGCGCGTGCCCGCGCGAACCAGCTCTCGCGCACGCACCAGTCGCGGAACGGCTGGCGGGCGGCGGTTTCCGCCGTCGCGTCGCCGTAGTGCCGCGGCGAACCCCACTCCTTGGCGTACACCACGTGCGCGCCGTCGAGCGCGGCGTCGCGGTCGGCCGTCTCCGTGACCTGGCCGCCGGAGGCCGCCGCCGCATCCCGTGCCTTGCGCATGATCGCGTCAGGCAGTGCGTAGCCGTCCGGCCGCAGCACGACGACCTCCATGCCGCGCTGCGCGGCCATGTGGACCGCGGCGCCCGGCACGGCGAGCGGCAGGGCGCGCGGGTGATAGACCCAGCTCAGCACGAACTTGCCTTGCCTCGGGACGCCCAGATCGTCCATCGTCTTCCAGTCGGCCAGGGCCTGGCACGGATGGTTGACGGCCGACTCCAGGTTGACGAACGGTTTGTCGCAGAGGCCCGCCATGCGCAGGAACTGCGTCTCGGCGAGGTCGGCGGCGAGATCCTTGCCCTCGGCGAACGAGCGGATGCCGAGCGCGTCGCAGTACGACGCCAGCACGGGAATCGCCTCGCGCACGTGCTCGGCCGCCGCGCCGTCCATGATGACGCCGTCGCGTGTCTCGACATTCCACGTGCCCGCGCCCGGCGTGACGACGAATGCCGTGCCACCGAGCCGCATCATGCCCGCCTGGAACGACGACAGCGTGCGCAGCGACGGGTTCAGGAACAGCAGGCCGAGGATCCTGCCCGCGAGCGCCTGCGGCTCGGGCCGCGTCTGCAGCCGCTGTGCCAGCGCCAGCAGATCGACGACTTCGTCGCGTGAAAAGTCGGCCAGATCGAGGAAGCGGTTCATCGTGGCAACGGTCAGTCGTGGTTGTGGTGTCGAGGGAAGTGGAACGGGTTCGCGACGCGCCTAGGCGGGCAGCGCGGCGAGGGCATCGCGCAGGGTGGCCACGTGCGTCGTCTCGAGCACGTACGGCGCGAGAATGCGCACGACTCGCGGGTCGCCGCTCGTGCCGGTGAGGATGTCGTGCTGTTCGAGGAGCTCGCGCTGCACGTCCTTCGCGGGGCGCCGCGTGCGCAGGCCGAGCAGGAACCCGGCGCCCTGCGTGCCGGTGACGGGGCCCACGACGCAGGTCTCGCGGATCTGCTGCGACAGCCGGCGTACGTTCGCCAGCAGTCCTTCGCTTTCGATGATGTCGACGACCGCCTCGATCATCGCGCACGCCATCGGGCCGCCGCCGAACGTCGTGCCGAGGTCGTCCGTGCGCAGATGGCGCGCCACGTGGTCCGCGAGCAGCAGCGCCGCGCACGGAAAGCCGGCGCCGAGCGCCTTGGCCGTCGTGATCATGTCCGGCGCGATGCCGTACATGTTGGCGGCGAACGGGAACCCGGTGCGGCCCATGCCGCACTGCACCTCGTCGAAAATCAGCAGCGCGCCCTGCTCGCTGCAGTGCGCGCGCAACGCACCCAGGAATTCGCTGCCGAGGTCGATGGCGCCGCCGACGCCCTGCACGGGCTCGACGATCACGGCCGCGGTATCGGTGTCGACCGCGCGTCCGATCGCGGCCAGGCCGCCGCGCGGCACGAATTCGACCTCGAACGGCGTCTGCGGAAAGCCATACCATTTCTCCACCGCGCCCCAGGTGACGGCGCCGGCCGCGGCCGTGCGGCCGTGAAAACTGCCTTCGACGGCGACCACCTTGCGGCGTCCGCTGATCCTGAGCGCGAGCTTGAGCGCGTTCTCGTTCGCCTCGGCGCCCGTGTTGACGAAGAACGCCGTGTTGAGCCCGAGGCCCGCGAACTGCGTCAGGCGCTTCGCGGCGCGGCCGCGCACGTCGAGCGGCACGGCATTGCTCTGGAAGATCAGGGCGCGCGCCTGGGCGTCGAGCGCCGCGAGCAGACGGGCGTGCGAATACCCGAGCGCGGCCACGGCATGACCACCGTAGAGGTCGAGCACCCTGCGGTCGTCGCGTGTGTGCAGGTGCACGCCCGAAGCGCCGACGACGTCGAGGTCCCACTGCGCATAGACGGGAGCGAGGTGATCGGCGGGCGGTGTCCAGGGAGGCGAAGGCATCGGCGGTTGTCCAGAAGATCGGGCGGTCGTGGGCCAGGGAGCGTGATTCGGCGGCAAGCGGTGGGACTCAGGTCCAGCCGGGCGCCGGCGTCATCAGCCCGGCCGTTTCCTCGTGGCCGAACATGCGGTTCATCCACTGCACGGCGCCGCCGGCGGCGCCCTTGGTCAGGTTGTCGATGACGCACATCACGGCAACCGAGCGGCCGTTGCTGACGCCGGAGAGTTCCGCGTGGTTGCTCGCGACGATGTCCTTGAGACGCGGCATGTCGCCGCTCACGCGCACGAACGGCGACTGGTCATAGAAGTCACGCAGCGCATGGACCAGCTCGTGCGAGGTCAGGTCCTCGCGCGCCGTGGCCTGCACGGTGACGTGAATGCCGCGCGCGAACGGACCGGAGTGCGGCACGAAGTTGAAGTCGGCGTCGACGCCCGAGACCCCGCGGGCGAGCGCGGTGATTTCCGGCGCATGGCGATGGGCCAGCGCGTTGTAGGAATAGAGGTCGCTGTGGCGCTGCGGATGGTGCGTGCCCGCCGTGGGACTGCGGCCCGAACCCGTGCTGCCCGTGATCCCGGCGACGAAGACCTGCGGGTCAATCAGGCCGAGCGACAGCAGCGGCACGCTCGCAAGCAGCACGGCGGTGGCGAAGCAGCCGGGATGCGCGACGTGTGGTGTCGCCAGCGCGTTGAGGTGCTCCGGCACCGCGCAGGTGAACTCGGCGAGCCGGCCGGGCGCGCCGTGCGCGTGCTTGTAGACGGCCTCGTAGGCCGCGGCCGTCGCGTAACGGAAGTCCGCCGAGATGTCCACGACGCGCGGCCGCGTGCCGGCCTGCTCGCCGGCCGTGAGCACGCGGTCGATCAGCGCGGCCGAGACGCCGTGCGGCGCCGCCGAGAAGACGGCCGTGCTTGGGTTGGCCGCGACGTATTCGAGCACCTCGTCGTGCCCGACGAAACGCAGATGCGGCAGCACGGGCTGCAGGTGGCGGAAGAACTGCGCGACCGGTTCGTCCGGCTGGCTGTCCGACGCGATGGCCGCGAGGTCGAACCAGGGATGCGCGCAGAGCAGGCGCAGCAGCTCGCCGGCCACGTAGCCCGTGCCGCCGAGCACGATGGCGGGTGTGCGCGCGCTCATTGGTTCACGGCCGCGGCGGGCTGGGCCGCGAGGCCGAGCGTGTCGATGATGTGGTCGCCGAGATCCGCGCCTGCGCTCATGGCGTTGATCGCGCGCACGCTCATCTGGTCCTGGATGATGTTGACGCCGACGGCATTGTCCGTCGCCGGGCCGGTCACGACCGCAGGCTCGATGCCGAACCGTTCGCGCAGCAGCTTGACGCCGCCCCACGCCGCGACCGGATCGTTGGCCGAGAGCACGACGGAGCTCAGTGACCTGGCGATGTCGCCGGCCGCCAGGATCGCCTCGACGCCGTAGGCGCCCAGGATGCCGTCGCCGAGCTCGAACACGACGACGTCGGGCCGGCCCTGCGTCATCTCGGTCAGCATCGTGCGCGTGAGTGCCGGGCCGGACGCGGCCGTCGTCGTGACGATGCCGAAGTCCGTGAAAATCTGGCTGCGGCGCGCGCCGGCGTCCTCCATCGCGAGGATGTCACGGCGCAGCGACACGCCCGTCGCCTTGAACGCGTGCACCGCCAGTCCGCGATGACGCATGCGCGCGACGATCGCGCAGGCCGCGGCCGTCTTGCCGGCCTCCATGCAGGTGCCGGCGAGTGCGACGACCGGGACGCCGTGCGTGTCGAGCGCCGCCGCCTGGTCGAGCCGCCGGTAGCCGACGCGCGCCGGCACGCCGATGCGCTCGCCGAGGAACGGGAACTGCAGCACGCAGCCGAGCACGCGCGCGTCGAACGGCTTGCCCTTGTCGGGGTTCACCGAGTCGCACACGCCGAGCACGCCGCCGATGTTGAGCACCTGCAGGATGTCGCCGACCTGCACGCGCTCGGGAATGTGGCCCGAGTAGCCGAACAGTGCCTGCCGGTGGCCGAGCGCACCCACGATCACGTCGCCGCGGGAGACCTTGGCCATGCGGCCGCTCGTGAGCTCGAGCGTGTTGTAGGTCGATTTGTTGTTGAGCACCTCGACCACCAGCACGATGCCCTCCTCGCAGGGCAAGTCGGTGGTGGCGACGCGCAGCTCGTGGCCGAGCCCGCAGGCCTGCGCAATCGAGGCGATCTTGTCGACGACGACGGTCTTCTGTTGCATGGACGTGCTTCCCGCGGAGGGCCGTTGCGCGGCGCGGTTCAGGGGCGCCCGGCGCGCGTGTAGAAGATGCCCGGCAGCCCGAGCATCTTCGAAAAGCCGTGCGCGTCCTCCGGCGTCCATTCGCCGGCGGACTCGCCATAGGCACCCTTCGACGCCTTCATCAGCGAATAGCGCGACGCGGTGCCCTCGACGAACACGACGCCGGGGCGGAACAGCAGGTGCACCTCGCCCGTGACGCGCTGCTGCGTCGAGACGAAGAACGCCTCGATGTCGCGGCACACCGGGTCGAGGTGCTGGCCTTCGTGCACGAGGTCGCCGTAGGGGCCGGCGAGCGTGTCCTTGACGCGCTGTTGCCGCGCCGACAGCACGAGCTTCTCGAGCTCGCGGTGGGCGAGCAGCAGCACCTCGGCGGCCGGAGCCTCGAACGCGACGCGGCCCTTGAAGCCGATGATCGTGTCGCCCAGGTGGATGCCGCGGCCGACGCCGAATTTCGCGCCGATCGCCTCGACCTGCTCGATCAGGGCCACCGCGCCCGGCTTCGCGCCGTCGAGCGAGCACGGAATGCCTGCCTCGAAACCGATCGTGTGACGCTCGGGCGGCTGTGGCTGCGTGAACGCGTCCCTGGTGAGGACCCAGGCGTCGTCCGGGATGCAGGTTTCGGAGATCAGCGTCTCCTTGCCGCCGATCGTGACGCCCCACAGGCCGCGGTTCACCGAGTAGGCGGCGCCGAACGGCGGCACCGGCAGTTTGCGTGAGCGCAGGTACTCGAGTTGCTCGGGCCGCTTGAACGCCCGGTCGCGCACGGGCGCGAGGATCTCGAGTTCCGGCGCGAGCGTCCTGAGCGCGACCTCGAACCGGACCTGGTCATTGCCCGCCGCCGTCGAGCCGTGCGCAGTCACGTCCGTGCCGAGCTGTCGCGCGAACTGCGCGACCGTCTGCGCCTGCAGCACCCGCTCGGCGCCGACGCAGAGCGGGTAGAGGTTGCCGCGGCGCACGTTGCCCATGATCAGGTACTTCAGCACCTGCGCGAAGTACGCTTCGCGCGCGTCGACCAGGTGATGAGCCACGGCACCCAGCGCCTTCGAGCGCTGCTCGAGCACGCGGGCAGCCTCCTCGTCGATGCCGCCGGTGTCGACCGTGAGCGTGACGACCGGGCGGCCGTACGTCTCGGCGAGCCAGGGCACGCAGAAGGAGGTGTCGAGCCCGCCGGAAAAGGCCAGCAGGATGGGCTTGGCGCCCGCGGCAGTCGTCGTCATCGTTGACTCTCAGCGTCCGAAGGTGGTGTGGAGGTGCTCGTGCAGCCGACGCTGCGCCCGGGCGCTCTCCGTGGCGATGAAGATGGTGTCGTCGCCGGCGATCGTGCCGACGACCTCGGGCCAGCGCGCCTTGTCGAGCGCGATGGCCACGCTCTGGGCCGTGCCGGCGGCGGTGCGCAGGACGGTCAGCGCCGGCCCGGCGGCCTTGTATCCCTTGACGAAGGCGCGCACGGTCTCGAAGTGGCTGGGCGTGAGCGCGTCCTCGACGGCGGGCAGCAGGTAGCGGTCGGCGCCCTTGACGACGCCGAGCTCGCGCAGGTCGCGACTGACGCTCGACTGGGTGGCGTCGAAGCCGGCGCGGTGCAGCAGGTCGACCAGTTCCGCCTGACGCGAGACCGCGTTCTGCCGCAGGATGCGCAGCAGCGCGTCCCGGCGCAGGGTCTGGGCGTCGAGGTCGGTAGCCACGGGCGTTGCGTCCGGCTCAGGTGAATAAAAGATGCGCGAATGTGCATAAATATGCAGACGCTGTCAATGGCTGGAGACGCGAAATGAGCGACCGGCAGCTGGAGCTGTTCCGTCGGCTGCAGGCGCTGGCCCGGACGGGCCTGTACTTCTGCCGCGACGAGTACGACCGGGAGCGCTATGGCGAAGTCGAGGCGATCGCGGCGGAGCTGCTCGCCGGCGGTGCGACGCTGTCGGCCGGGGAACTGCGCGCGGCATGGGGTCGCGAGACCGGCTACGTCACGCCCAAGGTCGAGGTCCGCGGCGCCGTTTTTCGCCCGCAGGACGGTCGCGTGCTGCTGGTACGCGAGACCGCCGACGGCCTCTGGACGCTGCCGGGAGGCTGGGCCGACGTCGGCGACTCGCCGGCGGGCGCGATCCGCCGCGAAATCGAGCAGGAGGCCGGGTTCCGCGTGCGCGTGACCAGGCTCGCCGCGCTCTACGACCGCAACGCCCATGGCCACACGCCGTCGCTGGTGCACGGCTGGAAGGCGTTCTTTCTCTGCGAGATCGAAGGCGGGTCCGCCCGTGGCAGCTACGAGACCGACGCCGTGGATTTCTTCGCGCCCGACGCCCTGCCGCCCATGTCGCTCGGTCGCTGCACTCCGGAGCAGGTGCTGCGCATGCGGCAGCACTGGTCCGCGCCCGGGATGCCCACCGACTTCGATTGACGGAAGCAGGGGACACCCGATTCCGAGCGGAAACAGGCGATGTTCCCTGTTTCCGTCAGCGCTCGATCCGGAACTCGAAGTCCGCGCTCTGCTCGAGGCCGGCTTCGGCCTTGACGGCCCAGCGCGGGTTCAGCGTATAGCGCAGCTTGATCGTGTTGATCGCCTCCGCGATCGAGATGCCGTAGCTGACGAAGAGCCTGGGCGACAGCGCCTTGCCGAGCACCACGGACGTATCGTCCTCGCCGGTGCGCTCGACGCTCACTTCGTCGAGCCCGAGGCGCGTGCTCAGGCCCCCGAGCAGCAGGCCTCCGCCGCTCACCGCGAGGCTCTCAGCTGCCTGATTCACGCTCGCGGCCTCGCCCGACTGCAGCGTGTCGATCGAGCGGCCCGTGAGCAGGTACGACAGCGCCTCGTTGCTCGGCATCGCCGGCGTCGAAGTGATCGCGATGAACGGATTGTCGAGCGTCCCGCGCACGTTCACGCCGACCGTGATGTCGGTGTCCTTGATCTCGCGCTCCGCGACGATGTCGAGCTGCGGCTCGCTGAGTGGCGTGTTCGCGTAACGCAGCAGGCCGCGCGTGATGCGCACGTCCTGGCCGAATGCCCGGTACTGCCCGTCGGACACGCTGATCGTGCCGTTGCCGCGGGCCACGTCGTTGGGCACCGTCGAGACGGTGACCTTGCCCTCCAGACGCGCCTTCAAGCCGTAGGCGTCGACACGCACGGCGTCGCCGAGCATGACCTCGATGCTCGTCGTCAGGCGGTCCGTCGTCGCCGGCGCATTGTCCTCGACGTCGGGCAAGCCCACGATGCGCTCGTCCGGCGAGGTGCTGACCGAGGTCTGCAGCGAACGCGGAGAGATGCGTGCCGTGGGAATCCGCACGCGGCCCTCGACACGATACCCGTTTCCGCCGGCATGGAGCGTCACGTCGGGCGAGGCGAACACGCGCAGGCCCGGCGTGTCGGCCACGAGCAACTCGTCACCGTGCAGACGCAGGGCGCCCGTCATCACGCCTTGCGGCCAGCCGAAATCGCCGCCCACCTCGAGTTTGCCCTTCGCGGTCTGGCCGGCGGCCTCGAAGTGCAGTTCGTCGCCCGTGAACCTCCCGTCCGCGTGGACGTCCGTCAGGATCAGGTTCGTGCGATAGAACTCGAGCCGGCCTTCCCGCAACTGGAAGCTGCCATTGAGTCCTGGCTCGCCGAGCGTGCCCGACAGCGTCACCTCGCCGGCGAGCCGGCCGATTGCACGGTCGATCTCCGGAACCAGCAGCGGCAGCAGCCGGATCGCGCCGGAATGCCCTTCGATGCGGCCCTGCAGCGGCGAAGCGAGCAGGTCCGTGCGCCGTTGCGCGACCGCTTCGCCGTGCACCTGCGAGTTCTCGTCGATCTGCAGCTCGAGCGTCGCCCGCAGCGCGTCGGGTTCCGCGAACAGGTCGAGGCGGCTGCTGCCGAGGTGGATGCGCTCGGTGCGGAACTTGTTGCGGGGCACGTCGAAGGACGGCTCGTGCACGAGCACCGTGCTGCCACCCACCCAGGACTTGCCCGGCGCCTGCTCGGCCCAGCCGCTCGCCTGCAGCCTGCCGTCGAATTCGCGCCAGCCGAGCAGCGTGCGCAGCAGTCGCTTCAATGGCCAGTCCTGGGCACTGTAGATGACGCGCCACGACCGCGGTCGCACCTGGTGTTCGCCCTCGACGCACAGTCGCGCGTCCTCCGCCGTGCGCAGGCACAGCGGCGAGGCACGCTGCCGGTCCGGCCCCAGCGTGAGCGTCACGGGCTGGATCAGTCGCGCGTCGCCGTCCACGAACACGACGTCGGCCTGGGCCAGCGTGCCCGCCCACGTCCGGCGGCCGAGGTCGAGCCCGCCGGCGGCGGACAGGCCGCCGCGGAACTCGGCGATGCGTCGCTGCGGATTCCCCGGCGAGGCGAACGCAACCGCGAACTCGTGCTCGCGCACGAGCCCCTGCAGTCCGGCACGCAGGAAGTCGAAGTCGAGTGCGCCGGTCGACAGCGAGCGTGCCTCGAGCGACAGCCGCGACGGGCGCCGGTCGCTCCCATCGACGTCGATTTCGGCATCGGCCTCCGCGACGGTGAGACCTCCGTAGCGGAACTTGCGCAGGTGCGCATTCGCCGTGACCTGCGGGCGCTGCGGCGTGCCGCGCGCCCTGCCGCGCGAGACCAGATCGCCGTCCATGCCGCTCGCGACGATCGCGAGCGAACGCAGGTCCAGGTTCCAGTCGAGGTCCAGCGCGCCTGATCCGACGCGGCCCTCGACGTCGACGAAGGACGTGCCGGCGGCGACACGCACGCGTCGCAGCTCGTACGTGCCCGCACGGTGCGCGACCTCGCCGCGACCGGTCAGCCGGTGGCCGAACACCGTGCCTGACAGCGCGGCCAGCCGGGCCGTCCATGGCGCGTCGGCGCTCAATCCCGTCCCGGCGATCGTGCCTCGCGCGTCGACGCGACCGTCCACGCCGGGGCGCAGCTCGCCGAGCGCGAGCGACTTCGCGTCGACGTCGAAGTGCCACGGCTGCGTCCCGGTCCATTGCAAGGAGCCGCTGCCCTGCACGCGTCCGCGCAACGTGTAGCCGTCGAACAGGTCGAGCCGCAGACGCTCGCGGTCGACGACGCCGGCGGCCTCGAAGCTGGTCTGCGGCACGCTGGCGCCGACCACGTCGGCGCGGGCCGTGAACCGGTACGGCAACGAGCCGTCGATCGCGTAGCGCCCCTGCGGGCTCGCGACGACCGCTTCGGTGCGGGCATCGAGCGGCCAGCGCAGCCCGGTCCATTCGCCCGTGAACTGCAGGCGCGGCAACGTGCCCTCGGGCGCATCCCCGGCCGCGAGCTGCACCGCGCCTTGCGCCGTGAGCGACGCGCCCAGCCGCGGCAGCCACACGCGGAAACTCGCGACGTCGACCCGGCGGTCGGCGAACCGGCCGCTGCCTTGCAGTCGCACCTGCTGATCGGGCAGGGATGGCGAGGTCAGCGTGCCGTCGAAACCGAGCCCGCTGCGTCCTGCGGCGAGGGCCACCGTGCCGGTCAGACGCGGCAAGCGCCCCGGCGGCAGCCAGGGCGAGCCGTCGAAGTCGGTGACGCGCAGCGTGCCCTGTGCGCGCGGATGCTCCGTGAGATCGAGCAGCGTGCCGGAGAAGCTCAGCCGGGCCGGTGCGTCGAGGTACAGCTCGGCGCCGAGACGGTCGAGCTTGCCCCGCGTCTCGATGCGGAACCGGTATTCGACGTCGTCACCGGGCAGGCGCCATTCGCCGCGCAGTTGCGTGCGCAGGCCCAGCGGCTCGGACGCGCGCAGCGCGAGCGAGCCCATGAGCCGGCCTTGCGGCCCGCGCAAGGTGAGCGAGTCGACGTCGAGCCGCCAGCGCGTCAGCGTGAGCGATGCGCTGGCCTCGTGCGCGACGATGCGCTGGCCGCCCTGCAGGACCACCTCGACGTCGTCGATGCGGACCGCGCGCGCGCGGATGCTCAGGCCGCGGGGCAGGAAGCGCGTCTCGCTCTTCGGCTGCTCCGGCCGCTCTGCGAGCCGCACCGCGACCTTCGCGGCCTCGAGACTCGACAGTGTGAGGCGTCCGGCGAGCAGCGTGGCCGGGTTGGCGATGACGCGCAGGTCGTCGATCTCGACGTGCACGGCGTCGTGGTCGACGACCACGCGTTCGGCGGCGAGCGGGCCCGCGAGCGTGCCGCGTGGCCGCGTCACCTCGATGCGGACCGACGGCAACCGGTCGAGCTGGCCGAGCACGAAGTCGAGGCCCGCCTGCGTGAACAGCAGGCGGTACGCGCCAGACGCCAGCGCCCCGAGCAACGCGAGGGCGACGACGGTGACGATCGCGCCGCGACGACTCACCTAGAGCACCTGCGTGATGTTCAGGTGCACACGCGGCTTCATGCCGTCCTCCGACAACGCCTGCGCGACGTCGATGCCGACCATGACCATCGGCAGCTTGAAACGCACGCCGACGCCGACCGAGTATTCGAGTGGCGTGCTCCAGTCGTTGAACGCGTTGCCCGTGTCGAAGAAGACGGCGCCACGGAAATTCTCGCGGAAGTCGCGCTCGATCTCGACGCTGGCGACGATCTTGTGCTCGCCGCCGGCGCCCTTGCCCGAGGTTTCGTCGATGCCGGTCCTGGACGAGTCGCTCTCGAGCGGTGGGCTCAGCTCGTTGATGCCGAAGCCGCGCACGCTGCGGTCGCCGCCGGCGAAGAAGCGCTGCGAGGCGGGCAGCTCCGAGAATTCGTCGATCCAGCTCGTGCCGAACTCGCCGCGCAGGCGCAGGTACCACGGTCCGCGGACCGGCCACACGCGTTCGGCCCGGCCGTAGAAGCGCAGATACGACGCATCCGACCCGAGCGTCTGCGGGCTGCCGGACAATTCGAGGTAGTAGGCGGCATCGCGCACCCAGCCGGTCAGGAAGTTGGGCGGCAGGCTCGCGTAGCTGACCCCGGGAATCAGCAGCAGCGCGTCCTCCTCGGTGTGGTCGGGGAAGCCGGTTTGCTCGCTGTTGAGGCGCAGGAACAGCACGCGCTGCCAGTGACCGAAGACCTGTGTCAGGCCACCCGTCAGCTCGAGACGATTGCTGTCGAGGTCGCCGATGACCTCGTCGATCTGTGCGACCGAGAATTCCAGTTTCTCGAGCGTCGGGTCGCCGACCGGGATCACGTAGCGGCCCGCCGCCTCGGACCGCAGCTCCGAAGCCGTCAATTCGACGATCAGGCGGTGCCCGCGGGTGTTCACGCGGCGGTTGTCCCAGGTGAATTTGCCGCGTGCCCCCGTGTCGGTGCCGTAACCGAGATTGACGGCGTAGCGGTCGCGCTTGATCGGCTCGGCGTGGATGCGCACGGGCACGGTCAGGGTGTCGCGGTCCTGCCCGCCGGGAGTCACGACCACCGACGAGAAGTAGTGGCTGTCCTCGAGCGCGTACTGCGTGCTGGTGAGCGCCGACGGCGAATACGGCTGGCCCGTCGCGAAGCGCATGAAGCCGCGCAGCAGGTTGTCGTCGATGACGTCCTGCTCGATCTCGATGGCGCCGAACTCGTAGCGGCCGCCCGTCACGAGCGTGAGCCGCGCGTCCGCGGTCAGGTCCGTCGGGTTGACGATGAGCTCGCGGCGCGTCAGCGTCGCATCGAGGTAACCGCGTTCCCGCGCCGTCCGCATCAGCGCGGCCTTCAGCGATTCGTAGGCCGTGTGATCGAGCCGTGTGCCGGTCCGCAGCGCCGAAGCCTGCCGCAGTGCCTCGAGCTCGGCATCGCCGGCGCCCGCTCCCTCGATGCGCACGTCGACTTCCCGCATGACGACGGGCGGACCGGCGTCGATGCTCAGGCGCACGATCCAGCGCGGCGCGTCGCGCGTCGTGCGGCTGCGGATGGTCGGTGCGTAGTAGCCGAAGGGGCGCAGCGCGTCGGTGGCCTCGTCGACCGCGCGGTCCGCGAGGCGGCGGACCTGCGGGTCCGTCAGGTCCTCGCGCGTCGAGTAGCGCGTGAGCGTCAGGTACGCGCGGACGTTGTTGGCGATTTCGTCCGGCACGCCGACCACGTTGACGACGATGTGCTCCTTTGGCCGCTCCTTGGCCGCGGCCTGCGTGAGGGCCGGCGATATCAGGCCGAGCGCCATGGACAGCATCGCCCAGAGCGACACGAAGCGGTGCAACGGGCGCCGCAGGGTCGTCACTCCGGCACGGCGGCGAAGTGGGCGTCGGGCGTGGACGCCTCCGCCGCGGCCGTGCCCGCGACGGTGCAGGGCCGCGATGCCGGCCGGTCCGCGCCGTCGAACTCGATGCGCGTGGCGCCGGTCATCGCGCCGGCGGCGTCGTAGCGCCGTTCCTGCATCGTCGTGTGCCCGTCGCGGTCGACGAGCAGCAGCGTGGAGCAGCGCGTGCCGTAGCGCTCATGCACGACGAACGGCGCCGACAGGGCACGTTCCCACTCCGACGGCAGGCCCGTGTCGGGAATCTCCTCGGCGTCGGCGGGGCGGCGGTCGCGCAGCATTTCGAACAGTTCGTGCGGTTCGATGGCCGGACGCGCGACGAGTTCCGCGAACCGTGCGCGCGTGCGCCGCAGTTTCGGCCACGGCGAATCGAGCAGATGATTGCTGAGGCCGTAGACGCCGGAGGCGAGGGGCCGCGACGACTGGCCGTTGCGATTCGACAGGTAGTACAGCGAGCGGGCGCCGCCGACGATCAGGTTGAAGCCCGCATACCGCGGCGCGCGCGCGCCCACATCGTCGACGTAGGCACGCGGCGAGGCTGCGCCGGCGAGGAACCGTGCGACCAGTTCGCCCCGCGAAGGCGCGTCGGGCGCCGGCGGCGCTTCCAGGTCGCGGTAATTCGTCACGAGGCCGAATTTGCCCGACCGCGCGACGCCCATCCAGGTGCCGTGGCTGCGACGATCACGACCCGCGAGCACACGCGGGTCGTCCTGCCACCAGTCGAGCGGCGCGGCGGGCCGCTCGTGGAATTCGTCGCGGTTGGCCGCCACCACGAGGCGGTACCGCGGGTGCGCTTGCCAGGCGAATACGAGCAGGCACATGGATGTCGATCGCGGAGCGGTGAGCGGATCAGCCGAGCGGCGGCGCGGGCGCCCGTGCGGCACGGCGCCGACCGGACAGGAAGCGGCCGGTCCTGCGCACGATCCAGGCGAGCAGCAGGACGACCGCCAGCCACGCGAGCAGCGGCATCGCGATTGCGAACAACGCCAGGCCCGTGGCGCCGAGCGTCTCCACCGTCGATACCGCCGGGTTGGCCAGCCCGCCGGTCATCAATCCCGATTTCGCACGCACCAGCGCCGTCCCGCCCTTGGTCAGCCCGGCGATGCCGCCGCCGCCGATGATCGCCACCGGCCAGAGGATGCCTGGCGGCAGGTCGGTCATGACGGCCGCGCTCGCCACGGCGCCGGCGACGAGCGTGGCGGGGCCCGCGACGATGTCGAGCGCGTGATCGACGCCGGGAACGTAATACGCGAGCACTTCGAGTGCTGCCGCCGTGCCGAGCATCGCCAGCGCCGGTGTGCTCGCGAGCCAGCCGAAATGTTCGGAGAGCGGCAGGTGGCCGAAGCGGGCCGCGACGGCCGCGATCAGCAGCGGCAGGAAGACGCGAAAACCGGTGGCGGCCGCGAGACCGATGCCGAGCGCGATGCCGGCGAACGTGCTCCACGATGCATCCATGAACGCATTCCTCGGGCGTCGGGCCCTCGAGCGGCCATTCTAGCCGCCGGGCTCAGCCGGCGCCGGCCACTGCGTCGACGCAGTCCGTACCGAAGGCGGCGACGAGGACGACGGGAATCTTCAGCGTCCCGCGATCATCGGCGCGGAGGAGCCCACAGCCTGACGCCCGGCGTGTCCCGCAGCGGCAGCGTCGAACCGGCGTCGTACCAGTCCTCGATCAGGCGATACGACACCGATTGAGGTGGCGGCAGGCCCGGAAAACCCGATGCGAGTTCGACCCGCGTGAACCAGCGGGCGTCCTCGAGTTCGTCGTGCACCCGCGGCGCCTGCCCCGCCACGGCGACCGCGGTGAAGCCGATCATCAGCGACGCAGGGAACGGCCACGGCTGCGACGAGTGGTAGGCGGCTGCGTCGATGCGCACGCCCGTCTCCTCGAGCACCTCGCGGGCGACGGCATCCTCGAGGCTCTCGCCGGGCTCGACGAAGCCCGCGATCGTCGAATACCGCCCCTCGGGCCACGAAGCCTGTCGCCCGAGCAACGCGCGCTCGCCGTCGGTGACCAGCACGATGATGGCCGGGTCGAGACGCGGGAAATGATCGACGCCGCAGGCCGGGTTCGTGCATTTCATCACGTGGCCCGCGCTCGCCGCCTGCGTCGACGCGCCGCAGGCGCCGCAATGGCGGTTGCGGCTGCGCCAGTGCAGCATCGCGCGCGCGTAGGCGAGTACGCCCGCCTCCTGCGCTCCGAGCTGGCCCGCCGCCAGCCGCAGGTCTTCGAATCGCACCGGCTCGCCCGCGAACAGGTGCAGCGCGGGCTCGGGCCGCCCGATCTCCAGCGCGAAATACGTCGCCGTCGCATGCTGCCCAAGCAGCACGAGATCCTGATCCGGAGCGAGGTTCGCGATGACCTGGCGGGATTCGAGATAGACGGCACTGAGCCCGTCCGGCCCGCGGCGCAGCAGGCTCTTCGACTGCCACACGGGCACGACGCGCGCATCGCCGCCGGCGAGAGCCGCGTGCAGCCAGGCCGCGTCGGATCGCAGGTGCGCGACACGGTCGAGGTACGGGCCGGCGAAGACGTTCGGGTGACGAGGCACAGCGTCGCGTCGGGCGGCAGGGCCGCCGAGTCTAGCGGAAGTAGCCGCGGCGGCAGGTCGCGCAGTTGTCGGGCAGGATCTCGAGCGTGTCGCGTAACCAGATGCCGCCGCAACCCGGGCAGGCCGAGAGCACGTATTCGTCGTCGCGGCAGAACACCTGCCACAGATGCCAGGCGTGCTCGAAGGTGACGCGCGGCCGGGGCCACACGCTCGCGAACGTCTCGTAGACGCAGCAGAACTGCGCGACGTCCTCGATCGTCGGCCGGAAGCCGGCGGGCCACGGCTGCAGCAATTCGCACTGGATCAGCATCGACCCGAGCAGCGCGACTTCGAGCTCGTGTTCGAGCGAGCGCCGGAAAAACGTCATCTGGCGCGGCGACTTGCCGCGGTGACGCCGCACGGTGAGTTCACCGCCCGAGTAGAAGTACTCGCGGTAGATACGGCGAATGCGATCGTCCGACAACTGGGTCGCCTGGCGGATGGTGTGGGTACGCGCTTCCAGTGCGATCAGACGGTGCGCGAGGCTCAGACGGAGCCGATCGCGGTCGTAGCGGCTGTCGGTCAGTCTCATGGCCGGATTCCTCCCCTCGAATCTTGTCATTTTGGCCATATATGGTCTAACAGGACCACCTATGGCAGTCTATAAGTATATATGGTCCTAATGGACCATATATGGAGTAGAAAGGGAGATCCGCCATGACCGACCGTCCGTCGTCCCGGCACGCCCCGGGCTGGCCCGAAGGTACGCTGCTGACGGCCCGTGTGCGCCGCGACATTGCCGACCTCAATCGGCTGTTTCTCGACCGCGCGATGCATCCGGCGTACGGCCTCGATCCGTGGTTCCAGCTGCCTCTGCCGGCCATCGAGAGGCTGCGGCAGGCTGATGGCGAGGCGCTTGGACGTGCCGCGTGCTGCCCGTTTGCGCTGTTCGAGATCGCGCTGCCACCACTCGACGACCCGGAACCCTGGCTTGGTGACGCCATTGCCGATGGTCCGGGCGGACGCCCGGCCGAACCGGTGGACAGGGAAACCCGGCGCGCGTTCGGACTGGCGGCCCTGGGCCTGGTGCGTACGCTCACCGAAGGCGTTCCCCTGGCGCCGCGAATCGCCTTCGGTTTGCGCGCGGGCACCGAGGCGCGCGTCGCGTCCCTGTCGCTGTCGGACTCGTATCGGGTTGCCGCCTGGCCCGGTCTGATCCGGCCGCGCCGTTCGCTGCACGAGCGCTACTGGAACCTGCTGGTCGAGCTCGTCGCGAGCGAGGACACCGCCCACTGGGCCTACGCGGCCGGCGTCTGCCTGCTGGTGCAATGGGACCGGCGCCCGCCGGCCACGGCGGTTGGCGTGCGTCCACCGGTGCGACCCCGCCACCGGCGCGGGTCCCGCGACGATCCCGGCGTTCCTTGCTGATGGTCAGGGCGCACATTACGCTTTGCGCCCTTTCCCGTCGGTCGATCGGCCACATGAAGGCACTGTCGCTGCGCCAGCTCACGAAGACCTACGGCAACCGCGTGCAGGCGCTCAAGGGCATCGACCTGGACGTCGAGGAGGGCGACTTCTTCGCACTGCTCGGCCCGAACGGCGCCGGCAAGTCGACGACCATCGGCATCGTGTCCTCGCTGGTCAACAAGACCAGCGGTTCCGCCAGCGTCTTCGGGCACGACATCGACACCGAACCCGAGGCGGCCAAGAGCTGTCTCGGCGTCGTGCCGCAGGAACTCAACTTCAACCAGTTCGAGACGGTCTCGACGATCCTGATCAACCAGGCCGGGTTCTACGGCATCCCGCGTCGCGTCGCGCGCGAGCGCGTCGAGTACTGGCTGCGCCAATTGCAGCTCTGGGACAAGCGCGACGCCGTCTCGCGTTCGCTCTCCGGCGGCATGAAGCGCCGGCTCATGATCGCGCGCGCACTGGTCCACGGGCCGCGACTGCTGATCCTCGACGAGCCGACCGCCGGCGTCGACATCGAGGTGCGCCGGTCGATGTGGGAGTTCCTGCGACGCATCAACGAGCAGGGCACCACGATCATCCTGACGACGCATTACCTCGAGGAGGCCGAGAGCCTCTGCCGTCACATCGCCATCATCGACGAGGGCCGCATCGTCGAGAACGACCGCATGTCGAGCGTGCTGCGCAAGCTGCACAGCGAGACGTTCGTGCTGAACCTGCGCGAGCCGCTGCGCGCGCCACCGGCGCTGCCGGGTTACGCCGTCGTGCAGGTCGACGAGACGACGCTCGAGGTCGACGTGACCCAGGGGCAGAACCTCAACGCCATCTTCGCGGCCCTGACCGCGCAAGGCATCGAGGTGGTCAGTCTGCGCAACAAGGCGAACCGGCTCGAGGAACTGTTCCTGCGGCTGGTCGAAGGCCGCGACGTTGCGAGCGGCCTGCCACGCGTCGCCGGCGGGTCGGGTTCGTGAGCGGCAGGTTGCGGTCTCCGGCCATGGGCGGCACGGTCAGCGGCGGGCAGCGCGCCGACCGCGTGCAGGCCATGCGACGAGCCCGACGCGTCGGTTTCCAGACCATCGTGCGCCGCGAATTCGATCGCATCGTCCGCATCTGGGCGCAGACCATCGTCCCGCCGGCCATCACCGCCACGCTGTATTTCGTCATATTCGGCAGTCTGATCGGCCGGCGCATCGGCGACATGGGCGGCTTCTCGTACATGCAGTACATCGCGCCCGGGCTGATCATGATGTCGGTCATCACGCACAGCTACGGCAACGTCGTGTCGTCGTTCTTCGGCGCGAAGTTCGGGCGTCACATCGAGGAACTGCTCGTGTCGCCGCTGCCGAACTGGTTGATCGTGCTGGGCTATGTGGTCGGGGGCGTCGTACGCGGACTGATGGTTGGCCTCGTCGTCACGGTGATCGCGCTGTTCTTCACCCGCCTGCACGTCGAGCACCTGTTCACGGTGCTGGCGGCCGTGCTGCTGACGTCCGTGGTGTTCTCGCTCGGCGGCTTTCTCAACGCCGTATTCGCGAAGAATTTCGACCAGATCACGTTCGTGCCGACGTTCATCCTGACGCCGATGACCTACCTCGGCGGCGTGTTCTACTCGATCTCGATGCTGCCGGGGTGGGCGCAGCAGATGTCGAAGGCGAATCCGATCCTCTACATGGTCAACGCGTTCCGCTACGGCTTCCTCGGCCAGTCCGACGTCGACGTCGGCTTCTCGTTCGCGTTCATGATCACGGCCATCGTCGTGCTGTTCGGCCTGAGCGTGTGGCTGATGGAGAAGGGCACGGGTACGCGGGATTGATGCCATGAGCGGGGCTCCCTACGCCGGCAAGATCTTCTGTATCGGCTTCTACAAGACCGGCACGACGACGCTGTTCGAGGCGCTGAAGGTTCTCGGCTATCGCACCGTCAACGGCGACAAGCCGGGCAGCTATCCGGGTGCCGACGACGGCGCGACGCTGACCCGGCAGATCGACGCGGGCGACTGCCGCCTGCCGACCTTCGACTTGTTCGACGCCTTCACCGACAACCCGTATTTCACGATCTGGCGCCAGATCCACACGCAGTTCCCGGACGCGAAGTACATCCTCACGGTGCGCGACGAGCAGCGCTGGATCGAGAGCTGCGTGCGCTTCTATGCGAACCGCCGCATCCGCCCGATGCGCGTGTGGATGTTCGGTCCGCACGCGGATCCCGCGCGCAGTGAACAGAGCCGTCAGGCGTGGATCGACGCGTACCGCGCGCACAACGCCGCGGTGCGCGAGCACTTCGTCGGCAGCCCACCGGGTCGATTTCTCGAGCTCGATCTCGTGCGCAATCCGCGCTGGGACGAGCTCTGCACGTTCCTCGGGCAGCCGATTCCGTCGACGCCGCTGCCGCACGCCAATCCGACGACCCGCGATGCGCCGTGGCGTCGTCCATGGCGTGCGCTGCGCCGTGCGCTCGGCGCCGAGCTGTCGGCGTCGGGGGAAGGCGATTGAACGCAGGGCGCCGCGACCGCCGGCGGCCGCTGCTGCAGCAACCGCCGCTGTCGCTGCGACTGAGGCAGCGCATCCAGCGACTGGCGCCCGTCGTCGCGGTGCGGCACCGCAAGCGGCTGCGCGAGGCGGACGCCTTCCTGCTGTCGTTTCCCAAGACGGGCCGCACCTGGCTGCGTGTGATGCTGGCGCAGCTGCTGGCCGCTCATTTCACCCAGCCCGAAATCGCCGCACGCGCGCTCGGACCGCGCATCGAAGGCGGCCCCGGCGTGCCGCGGATCGTCGTGCGTCACGACGGCAATCCCCACAAGGCAACACCCGACGAAATCTGCCCGCATCGCCAGGAGTACCGCGGTTGCCGCGTCATGCTGCTGGTGCGCGACCCGCGCGACGCCATCGTCTCGAACTACTTCCAGGTCACGCGACGCGACCACTGGTACGAGGGCGATCTCGCGGGTTACCTGCGCTGGCCGCGCGGCTCGGTCGATTCGATGCTGCGGTACTACGATGTCTGGGCGCGCAACCGCGAGGTTGCCGCCGCCATGCTGCTGCTGCGCTATGAGGACCTGCGACGCGACACGCCCGCCGAGCTGCGGCGCATCGCCGGCTTTCTCGGCCTGGGTGGCGTGACGGACGCCGTCGTCACGCGGGCGGTGGAAGCGGCGTCGTTCGATGCGATGCGTACGCGCGAAGTGGCACGTGCCGCTGGTGCGAGCCCGCTCGCACCGGGCCAGGCCGACGATCCGGAATCGTTCAAGGTCCGCAAGGGCAGGGTCGGTGGCTACCGCGATTACCTGACGCCTGGGCAGGTGGCGTGGCTCGATGCGCGCGTCGCGCGGATGGACGCGTGGTATGGCTATCGCCCGCAGCAGTGACTCGCGCGCGCGACGCCGGGTGACGCAGCGTGGATTTCCGCAGGCGGTGAAATCCCCGGTGGGGAGGGTCCGGTGGCGCTGCTCCAGGCCATGCTGGCCCGGGCACGCAGGCCGCGCGGCGGTGCGCGCTGCCGGCCAGCCGGGACGTTCCCGGGCAGGGCTGCCCGGCCGAACGGGTGGCCGCGCACGTGGGCGCGGGGGCCCTGCTACTCCGCCTCCTCGTGCGGCTTGTACGCCGCCACCAGTTCCTGCTGCTTGCGCGGTGGCACCGGGTCGTAGTGGCTCAGGTCCATCGTGTACGTGCCCTCGCCGCCGGTCAGTGCCTTGAGGCGCGACAGGTAGTCCTGCAACTCGCCCAATGGCACCAGCGCCGCGATCTGCGCGCGTCCGCCGGGCAGCGTGTCCTGTCCGTTGATGCGCGCCCGCCGCGTCGCGAGGTCGCTGGTCACGTCGCCGATCGCCTGTGACGGCGTGCTGATCACGATGCGCACGATGGGCTCGAGCACGATCGGCGCCGCGCTCCGGATGGCTTCGATGAATGCCTTGCGGCCGGCCGAGACGAACGCGACCTCCTTCGAGTCGACGGAGTGGTGCTTGCCGTCGTACACGCTGACGCGCACGTCCTGCAGCGCATAGCCCGCGATGGCGCCTTCGCCGAGCACCTGGCGCACGCCCTTTTCGACGGCCGGGATGAACTGGCCCGGGATCGCGCCGCCGACCACGTCGTCGACGAACTCGAAGCCCGCGCCACGCTCGAGCGGCTCGATGCGCAGGTAGACCTCGCCGAACTGGCCGGCACCGCCCGTCTGCTTCTTGTGCCGGCAGTGTCCTTCAGCCGGGCGTGTGATGGTCTCGCGATAGGGCACGCTCGGCGGACTGGTCTTGACGCTGACGCCGTAGCGTTCCGTGAGCTTCTGCAGCATCACGCGCAGGTGCAGGTCGCCGAGGCCGTACAGCACGGTCTCGTTCTGCGCGACGTGGTGCTCGACGCGCACGCAGGGATCTTCCGCCACCAGGCGGTGCAGGCCCTCCGACAGCTTCTGCTCGTCGCCGCGCTTCTCCGAGCGGATCGCGAGGCCGAGCATCGCGGGCGGGAACGTGACCGACTTCAGGTGGTGGTGGTCCTCGTCGTGCGAGTCGTGCAGCACGGCGTCGAAGAAGATCTCGTCGATCTTGGCCACGGCGGCGATGTCGCCCGGCACGGCCTGCTGGATCTCGACGTGCTCCTTGCCCTGCAGCTGGTAGAGGTGCGCGAGCTTGACGGGCTTGCGCGCGTCACCGACGAGGAGCTGCGCGCCGGTCTTCACGGTGCCCTGGTGCACGCGGAAGATGCCGAGCTTGCCGACGAACGGGTCGATCGTGACCTTGAACACGTGCGCGATGACGTGCTTCGACGGGTCGGGGCTCACCTCGACGCGCTCGGCCGCCTCACCTTCGCCCTTGAGGAACGGCGGCGGGTTGCCTTCCGTCGGGTCGGGCGCGAGCCGCGCGAGCACCTCGAGCAGTTCCGGCACGCCCGCGCCCGTCTCGGCCGAGCAGAAGCAGATCGGCACGAGGTGGTCCTCACGCAGCGCCTTCTCGAAGGGATCGTGCAGTTGCTCGGGACTCAGTTCCTCGCCCTGCTCGAGGTAGACCGCCATCAGTGCCTCGTCCACCTCGACGACCTGGTCGATGATCTGGGTGTGCGCGTCCTTGCACGACGAGAAATCGGTCGGCTTGCCGTCGGGCTGGAAGAAGCAGTCGACGACCGACGCGCCGCCGTCCGCCGGGAGGTTGAGCGGCAGGCATGCCTTGCCGAAGGTCTCGCGGATCTCCTCGAGCACTTCGGCGACGCGCGCCTCGCGGCTGTCGATCTTGTTGATCACGATCAGGCGGCAGAGGCCGCGCTGTTTCGCAAAATCCATCATGCGCTGGGTCTGCGTTTCAACGCCGTTCACGGCGCTCACGACGATGACCGCTGTCTCGACCGCCTCGAGCGCGCTCAGCGTGCGGCCCATGAAGTCCGGGTATCCCGGTGTGTCGACGACGTTGACGCGCTTGCCCCGGGTCTCGAGGCCGCAGATGGCGGCGTCGAGCGAATGCAGCAGCGCCTTCTCCTGCGGATCGAAGTCGCAGACCGTCGTGCCGCGGGCGAGCGAGCCCTTGGTCCGGATCGCTCCCGACTGCGCGAGCAAGGCTTCGGCCAGAAGCGTCTTGCCCGCGCCGGCCTGGCCCACGAGTGCGATGTTCCTGATGTCCCGGGTCGTGTAGGGCATGCCGATGCTCCTGGGTTCTGGTTCTGCCTGATGCCCGAAGCATACCTCCGGGCCGCCGGGCGGCCACTTCCAATAGCCGGGATTGGCTTCGGTTCGCTTTCAAGGTAGAAAGCCGATTACACGTGGCGCCGCCACAGGCGTCTCCTCGAAGGACCCTGCAGAATGACCACGGGCAAGCGCGCCCTGATCGTCGACGACTCTCGTTCGGCCAGGGTCATCCTGAGCCGCATGCTCGAACAGCACGGGCTCACGGTAGACACGGCCGAATCGGCCGAGCAGGCGCTCGAGTACCTTCAGCGCACCCGGCCGGACGTCATCTTCATGGACCACCTGATGCCCGGCATGGACGGGTTCCAGGCGGTCCAGGCCATCAAGGCGGACGCGCTGACGGCCACGATCCCGCTGATGATGTACACGTCGCAGGAAGGCGAGCTGTACGTCAGCCAGGCGCGTGCGCTCGGCGCGGTCGGCGTGCTGCCGAAGACGGTGCGCCCGGCGGACGTCTCGCGCGTGCTGTACCAGTTGCACCTGCTGCCCGACCGCCGCCTGCAGCGCTCGACGCTGTTCCCGGGCCCGGCGGCGGCCGCGGCGAAGGCGGCCGAGGCGGGTCAGCAGCACGAAGCGGCCATGGCCGCCGCGTTGGCGGCCAGCAGTGGCGCCGCCGCCGAATCCGACACGAGCACGACCGGCACGCGGCCGGCCCTGCCGCCGCTCGGCCTGCCGACGACGGCCGAGACCACCGGCGTCCTGCAGTTCACGCCGGCTCTGGCCCAGGAAATGCAGGCGGGCGTCCGCCAGTCGGTCCAGCTGCTCGTCAAGGACCAGCTTGGCGAGCAGCGCCGGTTCATGCTCGCGACCTTCGAGGCCTTCGCGCGCCGGCTGAGCGGAGAATTGCGCGACGGCATCGCGAAGATTCCGCCGCCGGTCGCACCCGAATCGCTGCTGCCCCCGCCGGCGCCACGTCAATGGTGGCCGGTGGCGCTCACGGCGTTGCTGGCCGTGGTGCCGGCGCTGGTGCTCGGCTATCTCGCCTGGCAGGGTTCCCTTGCGAACGACCGTCTCGCGGAACAGGTCGTCGCCGCGCGGGCCGCGGCGGACAAGGCCAAGGCCGATGCGCTGGCCGCGGCAGTCTCAGTCGCGGCGACGGCCACTGTTGCCACCACGACGCCCATGGCGGTCGGCGTTCCCACGCCGACTGGCGGTCCGACGGCGACGGAGTTTGTGCCCTACGGCGAGGCGCCCTTCGCCGGCACCCGGCTTGATCGTCTGCGCATGCTGGCGACCGCGCTCGAGGCGCAGCAGTTCCGCGGTCACATTCGCGTCGAGTCCTACGTCGGCGACTTCTGTCTGTCCGGCACCGCTGCCGAGGGCTTCGAGGTCGCCGCGTCCGACACGCCGGCAGCGAAGTGCGAGCTCGTCGGCAATCCGTACGACGACGCACTGTCGGCCGCGCAGCGGCAGTCCGTCGCCTTCGCCAATTTCGCCGCGATGCTGCAGCAGCATTCCGGCGGTGCGATCGACGTCGAGGTGGTCAACGTGGGCCGGCAGCGGCCGATCGCCTATCCCGAGCAGGACGAGAAGACGACGGCCTCGGAGTGGAACGCGGTTGCCGCGAGGAACAACCGCGTGGAGTTTCACGTCGTCCCGGGCGCATGACGCGACGCGGACGTCTCCTCGTCTACGGCGCCACGGGTTATTCGGGCGGGTTGATCGCGCGTGAGGCGGCGAGGCGGGGGCTCGAGCCCATCGTGGCCGGTCGCCGTGACGCTGCCGTCGCGGCGCTCGCCCGCGCGCTCGGCGTCGAACACCGTGTCGCGGCCCTCGACGACGAAGCGGCGCTCGCCACGCTGCTCGCCGGTGTCGCGGTGGTCATGCACTGTGCCGGGCCCTTCAACGCGACCTCTGCGCCGATGGTGCGGGCGTGCCTGCGTCACGGCGCGCACTACGTCGACATCGCCGGCGAGATCGACGTGCTCGAGGCCGTGCACGCGCGCGGTACCGAGGCCCGCGCCGCGGGCCTCGTGCTGTGTCCCGGGGCGGGCTTCGACGTCGTGCCGACGGACTGCCTCGCCGCGAAGCTGGCCACCGCGCTGCCCGACGCCACTTGCCTCGCGCTCGGGTTCGCGCCGCAGGGCGGGGCGAGCCGGGGCACCCTGAAGACGACGATCGTCAACCTCGCGCGCGGCGGCCGCATCCGCAGTGCCGGCCACATCGTGCCCGTCGTGCACGCCTTCCGGGAGCGCGACATCGATTTCGGCGCGGGCGTGCGCACGGCCGTCACGATTCCCTGGGGCGACGTCAGCACGGCGTATCACACGACCGGCATCGGCAACGTCGAGACCTACATCGCGATGTCGCCGGCAAACATCGCAAAGCTGCGGCGCATGAACACGTTTGGCGGCCTGCTGCGTCTCGGCTTGCTGCGCTCGCTGCTCGAGTGGGCGGCAGGCCAAGGGCCGCCCGGCCCCGATGCGACGACGCGGGCTGCGAGCCCGATGCTCGTCTGGGGCGAGGTGCAGGCGCCGAGCGGCGACCGCGTCACGGGCCGTCTGCGCGTGGCGAACGGCTATGACGTCACGGTGCAGGCATCGCTCGGGATCGCCGCACGCCTGCTGGAGCCCGTGGCCGCGGCCGACTGCGGGCACCGCACGCCTTCGCAATTGATGGGCAGCGCGTTCGCAGAGACGCTGCCGGGGTCGACGCCGATCGTGCTCGTGCGCGACCGCGCCTGGGAGCCGACGCCACGGTCGTCATGAGCGAACCGAATGCCACCGCCTCCGGTGCGACGCCGGACTTCGTGCCGCCACGGCGCCTGCGCCATCCACACCTGCAGTCGATCTATCCGAGCCTGCCGTTGCGCCGGCCGGCGGTCGAGCGCCGCTGCGGCGAGTTGATCCGTGCTTCCCGTGACGTGCTCGTCGACGGCGGTGGCGACGTGCGCCTGCTCGCACACGTCGCGACACAGCAGGACCGTGGCCGCCCGCCCGCCGACGCGCTCGCGGTGCTGATCCACGGCTGGGAAGGCAGCGCCGGCTCGCTGTACCTGCTTTCGCTCGGGCAGACGCTGCTCGACGCGGGCTACGACGTCGTGCGGCTGAACCTGCGCGACCACGGCAACAGTCATCATCTCAACCGCGGGATCTTCCACTCGTGTCGTCTCGATGAAGTGATCGGCGCGGTGCGCAGTCTGCAGCAGCTGAACGCGGGCAAGCGGTTGTGCCTCGCCGGCTTTTCGCTGGGCGGCAACTTCTGCCTGCGCGTCGGCGCCCGTGCCGCATCCGCCGGCATCGACGTTGCGCGCATCGTTGCGATCTGCCCCGTGCTGGATCCCGAGCACACGCTGCTCCAGCTCGAATCGGGCTGGGCGCTCTATCGCGGCTATTTCATCTGGAAGTGGCGCCGCTCGCTGCGCAGGAAGCAGCAGGCGTGGCCCGGCGCCTACGAGTCGCTCGGCGAAATCCTCCGCCTCGGCAACCTCACCGACATGACGGACCGGCTCGCGGTGCGCTACGGCGGGTTCCCGTCGCTGCAGGATTACCTGCGTGGCTATTCGATCGTGGGCCCGGTGCTGCAATCGCTCGAGGCCTTGCCGGACGCGCGCGTGCGGATCATCTCCACGGCGGACGACCCCATCATTCCTGCGGCTGATCTCGAGCACATCGCACGGCCACGCAACCTGGAGGTGACGCTGACATCCTGCGGCGGCCACTGCGGGTTCTATGACGGCGCGGCGGGGCCGAGCTGGGTGGAGCGCGAGGTCCTGCGAACCTTTGCCGCTGTCCGGTGAGCCGATGCTCGCGCAGGCAAGGGGCAAGGCGCCGGTGTTACGGTTTCGGCAGCACTCCGGCAACATGTCGCTCATGAACGATACGGTTGCCACGGACCCCGCGGCCGCGCGCGACGCCGGCCCCGCCCCTGCGCTTCGTTTCGACGTCGGCGGCATGACCTGCGCGTCCTGCTCGGCCCGCGTCGAGCGGGCGCTTGGCAAGGTGCCGGGCGTCCGGACGGCCACGGTCAATCTCGCGACCGAGCAGGCGACCGTCGAAGCCGGCGCAGAAGTCGACGTGGCCACCCTGATTGCGGCCGTCGAGAAGGCGGGCTACAGCGCGACGCCGGTCCGCGACGAGCCGACCGCCGCGCCCGTGCCGGCCGCCCGTGCGGCGCAGGAGGCGCGCCACGTCGTGGCCGCTGCGCTGCTGTCGTTGCCGCTGGTGGCGCCGATGCTGGCGCTGCCCTTCGGCGCCGACCTGCATTTGTCTGGCTGGCTGCAGTTGGCGATCGCCACACCGGTGCAGTTCTGGCTCGGCGCACGGTTCTACGTCGGTGCCTGGAAGGCGCTGCGGGCGCGTGCCGGCAACATGGACCTGCTCGTCGCCCTGGGCACGAGCGCCGCCTACGGCCTGAGCGTGTATCTGCTGCTGCGCGGGCACGGGCACGGCCCCGACGGCGCGGGCCACTTGTACTTCGAGGCGTCAGCCGTCGTCATCGCGCTCGTACTGCTCGGCAAGTGGCTCGAGGCGCGCGCGAAACGGCAGACGACCGCGGCGATCCGCGCGCTGCAGGCACTGCGGCCGAACATCGCTCGCGTGCGCCGGCACGGTGTCGAGGCCGAGGTGCCGGTCGGTGCGGTCCGTCGCGACGACGTGGTCATCGTGCTGCCGGGCGAGCGCATTCCCGTCGATGGCGAAGTGGTGGAGGGTCGCAGTCACGCCGACGAGTCATTGCTGACCGGCGAGCCGCTGCCCGTGCCGAAGGGGCCTGGCGACCGCGTCACGGGCGGCGCGGTGAACGCCGAGGGGCGGTTGGTCGTGCGCACGACCGCCATCGGCGCCGAGACGGCGCTCGCGCGGATCATCCGGCTCGTCGAGGACGCCCAGGCGAAAAAGGCGCCGATCCAGCGCATCGTCGATCGCGTGAGCGCGGTGTTCGTCCCCCTCGTCGTCGCCATCGCGCTGCTGACGTGGCTCGGCTGGGGCCTGCTCGGCGGCGACTGGAGCGTCGCGACCGTCAATGCCGTCGCCGTACTGGTGATTTCCTGTCCGTGCGCCCTCGGCCTCGCGACGCCGACGGCCATCATGGCGGGCACCGGTGTCGCGGCGCGGGCGGGCATCCTCGTCAAGGACGCGGCCGCGCTCGAAGCGGCGCATCGGCTGCGCACGGTCGCCTTCGACAAGACGGGAACCTTGACCGAAGGCAAACCGCGACTCGTCGCCCTCGCGCCGATCGGCCTCGCGGAGCCGGAGCTGCTGGCGCTGGCCGCCGGCATCGAAACGGGCAGTACGCATCCGCTGGCGCTGGCTGTGCGCGAGGCCGCACGCGAACGCCGCATTGCCGCTGCGCCCCTCGAGCAGGCAACGGTGCTTGCCGGCAAGGGCGTCGCCGCGCGCGTGGCGGGTCGTGAGCTGCGGCTCGGCAACGAGCGGCTCATGACCGGGTCCGGCGTCGCGGTCGACGCCGGCGTGGCCTGGCGCGCGGCGCAGGAAGCCGACGGTCGCACCGTCGCGTGGCTGGCCGAGCGCGACGCCGCAGGCATGCGTCTGCTGGGACTGCTCGCGTTCGGCGACCTGCCGCGCGCCGCCTCGCGCCCTGCGATCGCGGCGCTGCAGGCGATGGGCCTGCGCACGATCATGGTGTCGGGCGACAACCGCGGCGCGGCCGTCGCCGTGGCGCGTCAGGCCGGCATTGCCCCCGAGGACGTCGTCGCCGAGGTGTTGCCCGCGGACAAGGCGGGTGTCGTCGAGTCGCTGCGCGTGCAGGGCGCCGTCGCCATGGTCGGCGACGGCGTCAACGACGCGCCGGCGCTCGCTGCCGCGGACGTCGGCTTCGCCATGGGCAGTGGCACCGACGTCGCGATGCACGCGGCCGGCGTGACGCTCATGCGGCCCGACCCGCGCCTGGTCGCGGACGCGATCGACGTCTCGCGCCGGACGACGCGCAAGATCCACCAGAACCTGTTCTGGGCGTTCGTCTACAACGTCGTAGGCATCCCGCTCGCCGCCGCGGGGCTGCTGAATCCCGTGATCGCCGGCGCGGCCATGGCGTTTTCGAGCGTCAGCGTCGTTTCCAACACGCTGCTGCTCAGGCGCTGGTCGCCGCGCACGGCCGTGGGTGCCCCGGAAACGCCGACGACAGCCCGCAAAACCACGTCCGGTCAGTCCAGGAAATAGGCGACGACGAACAGCCCGAGCATCGCGCAGACCAGGGCGAGCTTGGCGAGCGTGCCAAACAGCAGGCCGACCCAGGTGCCGACGCCGGCACTCGTCGCGCGCCGCCATTCGCCGTGCGACAGCAACTCGCCCGCGACGGCGCCGACGAACGGCCCGACGATCAGGCCGGGCAGACCGAGCAGCACGCCCCCGAGCGTGCCGAGCGCCGCGCCGATGACGGCGTAGCGTGTCGCGCCGAAGCGTTTGGCGCCGAGCGCGCTGGCGACGAAGTCGATCGCGAGCGCTGCGAGCGTGAGCACGCCCAGCACGACGAGCGGGACGACGCCGACACGCTGGAAACCGTCGGCCCAGGCCGCGACGACCAGCCCCGCGAACACCAGCGTCACGCCCGGCAGCACGGGCAGCACCGTGCCTGCCAGGCCGACGACGACCAGCAGCGCCGCGAAGATCCACATCCAGGTGCCACTGTCCATACGCGCATGATGCACCGCTCGGCGCGCCGCGTCACACGGGAGAACTCGTCGGGACGGCGGCCGGGTTGCGCCCCCGGGACGACGCAACAACCTCGACCGCGCGGCGCGGTACCATCCGGACGCCATGCCCCTGACGCTGCCCGACGCACCGATCGCCGAAGTCCTGCCCGGGCTGCGCGCGACGCTGGTGCGGCATCGCAACGCCGTCCTCGAAGCGCCGCCGGGCGCCGGCAAGAGCACGATCGTGCCGCTCGCGCTGCTCGACGAACCCTGGCTCGCCGGCCGCAAGCTGCTCATGCTGCAGCCGCGTCGCATCGCGGCCCGCGCCGTTGCGCGCCGGCTGGCGCAGCTCGCCGGCGGTGAGCCGGGGCAACTGGTGGGCTACCGCACGCGACTCGAGACACGCGTCGGGGCCGCGACCCGCATCGAGGTCGTCACCGAGGGAATCCTGACGCGGATGCTGCAGGACGACCCGGCGCTCGAGCACGTCGGTGCCGTGCTGTTCGACGAGTTCCACGAGCGCAACCTGCAGTCCGATCTCGGACTCGCGCTCGCGCTCGACACGCAGCGGCACCTGCGCGACGACCTGCGCCTGCTCGTGATGTCGGCGACACTCGGCGGCTTGTCGGTCGCGGCGCTGCTCGGCGACGCGGCAACGGTGCGTTCCGCGGGCCGCGCGTTCGGTGTCGTCACCCATTACGTCGCGCCGCCGCCGACCGGGTCGCAGTCGCGCTGGCCGGGGCCGATTGCACAGCGTGTGGCACGCGTCGCCCTGCACGCGCTCGAACAAGACGCCGGCGACGTGCTGGTCTTCCTGCCCGGCGCCGGCGAGGTCCGCCGCGCGTGCGATGCCATCGCGGCGGGCACGCAGGACGCCAGCCTGCTCGTGCTGCCACTGTACGGCGACCTCGATGCGGCCGCGCAGGATGCGGCGCTGCGACCCGCGCCGCCTGGCCGGCGCAAGGTCGTCGTCGCGACCAACATCGCGGAGACGAGCCTGACCATCGAGGGCGTGCGCGTCGTGGTCGACTGCGGTCTCGAGCGGCGGCAGCGGTTCGATCCGGACAGCGGCATGAGTCGGCTCGAGACGACGACCATCTCGCGGGCGAGCGCCGACCAGCGTCGCGGCCGTGCGGGGCGCACGGCGCCCGGCGTGTGCTATCGGCTGTGGCCCGAATCGGCGCAGGCGGCGATGGCGGCTCAGTCACCGCCCGAGATCCTCGAGGCGGACCTCGCGTCGCTCGCGCTCGAACTGGCGTGCTGGGGCGTCGCCGATCCCGCGTCGCTCGCGTGGCTCGATCCGCCGCCGGCGGCCGCGTTCGCGCAGGCGCGCGAGCTGCTGCGGACGCTCGCGGCGATCGACGCGGACGGGCGCGTGACGCCGGCCGGCCGACGCATGGCCGCGCCCGGCACGCCGCCACGACTCGCGCACATGATCGATCGCGGCGCGGCGCTCGGACTCGACGCGCTGGCCTGCGACGTCGCGGCGCTGCTCGTCGAGCGCGATCCACTGCGGACCGTGACCGGGGCGCGTGATCCCGACCTGCGTCATCGCGTCGACGTGCTCGCCGGTGCGTCGCCGCCACCCGGCTGTACCGTCGACGCGCGCGCGCTGCAGTCGGCGCGTCGCACGTCGGACCTGTTGCGAAGACGCCTGCCGCGGATGCGCGCCTCGGCGTCCGTTGCCGCGTCGCCGGCGCTGGCGACCGACACGGCGGTCGGCTTGCTGCTCGCGTTCGCGTATCCAGACCGCATCGGCCGGGCGCGGGGCAGCGAGCCGGGACGGTATCTGCTGCGCCAGGGTCGCGGCGCGGTGTTGCCGGGGCCGTCCGCGCTGGCGCGCAGCGAGTTCATCGTCGCCGCCGACCTCGACGCCGGTGAACGCGAGGCGCAGGTGCATCTCGCCGCACCGCTCGACCGGTCGCTGCTGGAACGGCACTTCGCCGACGCAGTGACGACCGCGGATGAGATCGAGTGGGATCCTCGCAGTGCCTCCGTGGTGGCGCGCCGCACGCGGCAACTCGGCGCGATCGTGCTCGACGAGCGTCCGCTCGGCGCGGCGGCGGGCGAGCGGCTGCGGCACGCGATGCTTGACGGCATCCGCGCGCTGGGCCTCGCGTGCCTGCCGTGGACCGCGGACCTCGCGCAGTGGCGTGCGCGCGTCGCGCTGGTCCGCGACCATGCGGATGGTCCGGACGAGGCGGCGACCTGGCCGGACGTCGCCGACGCCGCGCTGCTCGATGCGCTCGAGAGCTGGCTCGGGCCCTTTCTCGTGGGCGTCACGCGGCGCGAGCAGCTCGGCCGGGTCGACCTGCGCGCCGCGTTGCACGGGATGCTCGACTGGCGCCGCCAGCGTCGTCTGGACGAACTGGCCCCGACCCACCTCGTCGTGCCGAGCGGCTCACGTCTCGCGGTTGACTACACGGGCGCCGCGCCGGCGCTGGCGGTCCGGTTGCAGGAAGTCTTCGGCTGGATGGACACTCCGCGCATCGCGGGTGGCCGCGTGCCCGTCACGCTCGAGTTGCTGTCACCGGCGCGACGGCCGGTGCAGGTGACGCGCGACCTCGCGAGCTTCTGGGCGCGCGGCTACGCCGAAGTCCGCAAGGAGCTCAAGGGCCGGTATCCGAAGCACTACTGGCCCGACGATCCCTACGCGGCCACGGCGACGCGCAAGGTGCGCCCACCGGGCAGATGATGCCAGGACGAAGGATGACGGCCAGCACGAAGGTGATGACGAGACAGCGGCCGCAGGCAGGGCTGTGCGGCGTCGCCGCCTGTCTGCTCGTTGCGGTCTCCGCGTGCGCGCCGTTCCGGCCCGGGCTGCCCGCGGATCCGGTCGCGCGTGAGCAACCGCCGGCGACGGACCAGGGCGTGGAGATCGCGAGCGTGGCACGGGCGCAGATCGGCGTGCCGTACCGCTATGGCGGCGACGAACCGCGCGGCGGTTTCGACTGCAGCGGCCTCGTCGCCTACGTGCACTCGCAGGAGGGTATTGTCGTGCCGCGCACGGCGGCGCAGCAGTACGCGGCCGTGAGCAAGGTCGACGAGGACGAACTGCGGCCCGGCGACCTGGTCTTTTTCCGGACCACACCCGGCCGGCGCGAGGTGACTCACGTCGGCGTGTACACCGGGCAGCGGCGCTTCGTGCACGCACCGCAGACGGGGCGCGACGTCACCGAGACCAGTCTCGACGACCCGTACTACCGCGACACGTTCGTCGGTTCGGGTCGCTTCCACGATCCGCGCGCCGGCGCGGAGGCGCGGCTCAGAAGCCCGCCGTAACGGCCCCGGCCAGGCTCAGGCGGCCGCGTAATGAGCGCGGCATTCCGGTTCGCGGCCGCGCACGACCCGCTTGCCCGACAGGGCGCCGTGGGTTTCGGTCACCACGGTGTGCTGGCCCTCGGAGTTCTCCGAGTCGTAATGGAAGATGCGCACCCAGTCGCGCGTGCGGTTCAACTGGTGCGCCTGCGCCGTGTTCGAGAACAGCGCCGTGAACTGCCAGCCGTCGCACTCGCAATGCAGGACCGGCAGCCACGCCTCGTGCGTCGGGTTGAAGCGGGCCGGCGCGATCCTGGGCAGCGTCCCGACAGTCGCCTGCTCGCGGTATTGCCGGTCGATCGCCAGCAGCAGCCGGACGGGCGGCAGCGGACCCTGCGACACCGAGGCGCCGCGTGCCCTGCCGCGCACGAGCATCGCGCGCAGGTTTGCGCGGATGGTCGCAGCGCGACGTGGCCCGACACCGGGAACGTGCTCGAGCCGGCCGTCGTGCGCCGCGAGTTCGAGTGCCTCGAGCGTGTCGACGTGCAGTTCCTCGTGGATGCGTTCGGCGAGCCGGTGCCCGAGCCCTGGGACGGCGGTGAACAGCGCGACCGGGTCGGCGGTGCCGCGCAGTCGCTCGAGCTGGCTCCAGTGGCCCGTACGCACCATCTCGACGATTGCCATGGCGATGCCGCGCCCGACGTGCGGCAGCCGGTCAAGGCCGTCGACGCCCTCGCGGTCGACGAGATCCACGATCGCCTCGCCGCTCAGGCCGCAGATCGTGTCGGCGGCCTTGCGGTAGGCGGCGACGCGATACGGATTGGCACCTTGCGCCTGCAACAGGTCGGCGGCCTCGCGCAGGCGGTCCGCGCACTGGCCGACGGGCGCGGCGATGACAGCGGCGGCGGCGATCCGCTTCGCCTGTTCCGCTGCCGGTACCGTTGCTCTGTCCATCGTCCCGTTCGTCGCCGATGCGACCGTCCGAGGCGTAATCCTGACCGGCCCGGGCACGTCCGACCATTCGGGTTTTACGAGAGGGGGCCGTTCGGACATGATCCGGACGGGAAGGCGGGATCGGCGAGGCGTGATGGTTCGAGCCACGTTGGGATGGGCGGGTCGTGCGCTGCGCTCGCTGCTTCTCGCCCTGCTGCTCGTCGGTGCCGGCACCTGGCTGCACTATCTCTGGACGGGGCCGGAACCGAAGCCCTGGCACCGGGCGCGGCTCGACGCCGAGTTTGCGGCCGGGGACTACACGTCCGGGCGGATCGTCACGCTCGCGCAGTACCGCGAGCGCGAGCGTCGTCTGCAGGAGCAGGTCCGGGCCGAGGTATACGAGCGTGTCGACGCCGCGGACCGGCTGCCGCTCAACCGCTACAGCGCCGGCAGCCACAGCGATCCGGGCGTCTGGGACGTCGACTGGAACCAGACCTGGGAACTCGTGCCGTCCGGCAAACCCGTTGGCGGTGTCCTCCTGCTGCACGGTCTGACCGACTCGCCGTACAGTCTGCGCAGCATCGGGCAGTTCCTTGCCGCCCGTGGCTACCACGTCGTGGGGTTGCGGCTGCCCGGGCACGGCACGGCACCGGCGGGCCTGCTGCGTGTCGAAGTCGAGGATCTCGAAGCGGCCACGCGACTCGCCGTGCGCGACCTCCGCGCGCGTCTCGGGCCGGACGAGCCCATCGTTCTCGTGGGGTACTCGAACGGCGCGGCGCTCGCGGTCGGCTATGCGCTCGACGCGCGCGACGATGCGTCCTTGCCGCGACCGGCCCGCCTCGTGCTGATCTCGCCCGCGATCGGCGTCACGCGCCTCGCTGCCCTCGGACGCATCCGCACCGGGCTCTCGGACCTGCCGGGTCTCGGTCGCGCTGCCTGGCAGCTCATCGAGCCCGAGGTCGACCCGTTCAAGTACCAGTCGTTTCCGTTTCATGCAGCGGGCGTCACGCAGCGGCTGACGAGCACGCTGTCGCGTCGCATCGCGCGTCTGGCACAGGACGGCCCGGTGCACGGCCTGCCGCCGGTGCTGGCGTTCGTGTCGACCGTCGATGCGACCGTGCACGCCGACGCAGTCGTCGACTCGCTGCTCGCCCGGCTGGCGCCGGCCGGTCACGAACTCGTGCTGTTCGACGTGAACCGGCTGGCCGTCGTGCAGCCGCTGCTCGTCGCGGACCCGGCACCGCTCACGCGACGTCTTGTCGAGCAGCCGCAGCGGCCCTATGCGCTGACGCTGGTGACCAACGCGAGTGCCGGCACGCTGCGCGTCGTCGAGCGGCGCTGGCCAGCGCTCGGCACCGTGCCGGTGGAGCGGCCAGTCGACGCGGCCTGGCCGCGACAGGTGTTTTCGCTGTCGCACGTCGCGTTGCCTTTCCCGCCGGATGATCCGCTGTACGGGTATGCCGCTGGACGCTCGTTGCAGCACGTACAGCTCGGCAACGTCGAGGTGCGTGGCGAGATCGGCGTGCTGAAAGTGCCGGCGTGGATGCTCATGCGCCAGCGCAGCAACCCCTTTCACGACTACCTGCTGGCGCGCGTGCTGCAGGCACTCGGCACGTCGGAGGTGGCGCCGGTCGTTTCCTCCGTGCCGACGTCGACGGCAAGGACGACGGCGGCACGGCCCGCCGCTGCAGCCGCCAGCGTGGCGTTGCCGTGAGGCGCTGGCGTCGCTGGGCATTGCTCGCCGCCCTGCCCCTGCTCGCGCATTGCGCCAGCGCACCGCGCATGGAAGGCGTCGTGCCGACGCACGCCATCCCGCCGACGGCGAGTGCGCCGCTCGACCAGGCCGTGCTGCGGCAGCTCGGCGACGACCCCGCGACCTCGACGCTGCGGCTCATCGAAAGCAACCCCGTGGCGTTCGCCTACCGCGCCGCCACCGCCGTCGCAGCCGCGCGCACGCTCGACGTGCAGTACTACATCTGGCACCAGGACCTCACCGGCCGCCTGCTCACCGGCGAGCTCGTGCGGGCTGCCGAACGTGGCGTGCGCGTGCGCATGCTGATCGACGACCTCGACGCGCGCGGCAAGCACGAGAGCCTCGCCGTGGCCGACCTGCACCCGAACATCGAGGTGCGGCTGTTCAACCCGTTCCACGACCGCTCGGGGCTGCTCGGCCTCGCGAGCGAGTGGATCCTGCGCGCGAGCCGTCTCAACCACCGCATGCACAACAAGGCATGGATCGCCGACAACCGCATCGCCATCATCGGCGGCCGCAACATCGGCGACGAGTACTTCGGCGCCTCGCCGCATTCGAACTTCGCCGATCTCGATGTCGCGCTGACCGGGCCGGTTGTCGCAGACGTCAGCCGGCAGTTCGACGAGTTCTGGAACAGCCGCAACGCCGTGCCCGTGTCCCGCTTCGATTTCCACGAGCCGAAGCAGGCCGAGCTCGATGCGATGATCCGCGAGTCGCTCGAGTACCGCGAGCAGGTGGCGGACACGCCGTACGTGCGGGCGCTGCGCGACGCGCAGCAGCGCACCGCGCTGCTGGCGGCGGCGCCGGCCGCGTTGCGCGTCGCCGACATCCGGCTGCTCGTTGACGACCCGGGCAAGGTCGGCGGCAAGCAGGGGCGCGACGGGTCGCGTGTGCTCGCCGGTCTCACCGACGCGATCACCACGTCCGGACGCGAAGTGCTGATCGTGTCGCCGTACTTCGTGCCGGGCCAGGCAGGCGCGCAGCGGCTCGTCGACCACGTCCGCGGCGGCCTGCGCGTCGCCGTGCTGACGAATTCGCTGGCGGCGACCGATGTGGCCGCCGTGCACACAGGCTACGCGCGCGTGCGCCGCAAGCTGGCGCAGGGCGGCGTCGAGCTCTACGAAATGAAGCGGCACGCGGGCAGCGAGCACGGACGCACGCAGATCAGCGTGACCGGCTCGTCGGGTGCCAGCCTGCACAGCAAGGCGATGATCATCGACGGTCGCTGGGTCTACGTCGGCTCGATGAACCTCGACCCACGCTCGGCGGTGCTGAACACGGAGATGGGCGTGCTGGTGCAGAGCACCGAGCTCGCCGATCAACTGCGCCGGCAGTGGGATCTCATCACCTCGCCCGAGCTGAGCTACCGGGTCGTGCTCGAACCCGACGGGGAGATGGTCTGGTACGATCGCGTCCGCGGCAGGGAGCGACGCTCGCAGCACGAGCCCGATGCCGGCGTGCTGCGGCGCGTCGGCGTCACGTTGTTGCGGCTTCTGCCCATCGATTCGCAGCTCTGATGCCGCCCGCACAGAAAACGGCCACCGGGCCGGGAGCCCGACGATGAACATGCAAGCCACGCCTGCCGTTGCGCCCCCGCCCACGGCCACGCCCAGGCCCCCGCGCCACAGGTTCCGGTCGTGGCTGCTCGGCAGTCTGTTCGGTGCCGTCCTGCTGATCGCGCTCTACACGATGGCCATGCTCTGGTACAGCTACTCGGACGGCGAGCGCGCCGGCGTACTGCAGAAATTCTCCAGTCGCGGCTGGGTCTGCAAGACCTACGAAGGCGAGCTCGCGCTGTACGTCGTCGGCGGAGTGGCGCCGCAGATCTGGCATTTCAGCGTGCGCGACGAGGCTGTCGCCGAGCGCCTGCACGCGGCGGTCGGGCAGCAGATCCGCCTCCGTTATGCGGAGCACCGCGGTCTGCCGACCTCGTGTTTCGGCGAGACCGACTACTTCGCGACGGATTTCGAGGTGATTGCCGCTGCCGCGCCGGTCGCGCCCGGTTCGGCGCTTGCGGTCGAGCCGGCTGCACCGCCTGCCGGCCCGCCGGGCCCGCGGCCCTGACGGCAGGCCGGGGGCTCAGTTCGTCGTGCACCGGCCCGGATCGGCACCGGAACGTGTCTGTAACGCCGTTTCGTCCGGGTGCGGTGCCTCGAAGTCGAGGCAGACGACGCGGCCGTCGACCACGGTCAGGGCGAACTTGGCCGGAATCGGCCCGCCGCGGAAACGTTCGGCCAGCTCGCCCATCCGGTAGCGGTGCCCGGGTTCGTCGCCGATGGCGTCGCTGAGTTCGAGCCCCTGCTCGAGCGCTTCCGGGAAAGCCGTGCGGACGTGCGCCGGGACGTTCCAGCGGTTGCGCGTGCGCACGATTGGCACGGGCCGCTGCAGTCCCTTGCAGCGCACGCACTGCGGATCGCGCGGCAGTTCGAGCGACGTGCCCTGGCCCGTCGACGAATCGAGTGTGGCCCGCCGCGAGACGTAGCGGCCGACGCCGACGGCGATGCGCGGAATGAGGGCGGCCGCGAGGCCGGCGGCGATGCTCGCCGTGGCGATGCTCGCGGCGTCCGCCGCCTGCGGCGGCAGGTCGGCCACCGTCAGCCTGAGCGCTGCGATCGACATCGGCCGGGCCTCGCGCACGGTGCCGCATTCGTGACAGGCGCAGTCGTCGAGCGCGTCGAACGGGTAGGCGGCCACGACCGCGCCCGCGCCTTCCGTCCAGACGAGCATGAGGTTCACATTCGCGATGAGACACTTCTGGTTCATGCGCACGCGGGCGCCCGGGTCGTCGACGGTGCAGATCGCAAAGTCGTAGTGACGCAGTCGCGCGAGCGTCAGCTCGTCCCAGAAGTTGCCCAGGTGCACGACGTGGCGGTCGCGCAGCAGGGCGGCCGCGCGCGCATCTGATTCGTAGACGTCGATGCGGCCTACGCCCATGCGGTCGAGGTTGCGAATGACCTCGGCGCCGATGCGCCCGGCGCCCACGACGGCGACGACCAGCCCCTCCAGGTTGGGGCTGGCGGACACCTCCGCCGGCGGCAGGCTGCATTCCATTCGATGACGACCTCGCGCAGGCGATTATGGTATCCGTTCAACCTTGACCCAGGCTGAATATCCCGTCAAATCGGCACGGGTTCCCCAGGTGCCGAGGCCACCTGTCGCGCCTTCGCGCGTCGCCGAGACGCCGCCCATTTCGATCCACTCGCCGAGCGGCCCGCTGACGGTCGTCTGCAGCGACTGCTTCGCCACCGTGGGCTGGCGCGCCCCTCCCGTGAACTGCTGTTGCGTCGGCGCGATTTCGAGTGTCACGCGGTTGCCGCTCACGCGCGGGGTGGCATAGAACCCCGTCTGTGCGTCGCGGTAGCCGGTCGTCTGGCTGACGACGGGGCCATGCCAGGGTCCGTCACCGACCATGGTCGTCGTCGTCACCGGCCGCGATTCGCCGGTTGCGACGTAGACCTCGCGCCCTTCGAGCGCGCGCACGGTCGAGACGCTGTGGATGTCGTCGCGCGTGCTCGTGCTGCGCACGGTGACCTCGGCGCCGGCCGCGTCCGCTGGCCGACGATTGACGCCGACCTGCACGTCGCCGGACCCGAGCGTGCCCGAGGCGTGCACGCCGCCCGACTGCCGGCTCGAGCCCGTAGCCTGGCCGACGGTGATCAGCAGTTGCAGCGGCGCGCGATCGAGCGTCGCCAGCGCGCGACGGACCTCCGCCACGGTCGCCGCATCGCCCCGCAAGAGCAGCACGTCGCCGGTGCCGGTGAGGGCGGCGCCGGGCGGCAGCAGAGGCTGGAGCAGCGGGACCAGCTCTTCCGCAGGCCGGTGGTGCAGCGGGATCGCCTCGAGTGACTCCGCGCGCGCGGTCGCGCCGGCGAGGCTGGCGACCGCCGCGAGCAGCGGCAGCCAGCCCGGCAGGACCTGGCGGCGAAGCGGATTCATGACAGCACCCCCGAAATCGTGGCGACGAGCGCGTCGATGCCTTGCGGTTCCCGATCGTGCCGGCACACGCAGCGCTGCTCGAGCCCGGGCCCATGGTAACGGAATGGCCCCTGTTCCGGCGCGGCCACGGCGGTGCGTCCGGTCGTCGTCGTCGAACTCACGCGGACTGGGGCCCTGTCCTGGTCGAGGGCGCGAGGAACTTCTCGCAATTCTGGCGGCCCGGATCGTTTGCCGGCAGCTTGCGGCAGATCTCGGCCGTGCGTGCGCGCAGCGTCTCGACGACGCGGGCTGCCTCGCCCTGCCGGCCCCACTCGAGCAGCTTCGAGTCGAGTTGCTCGAGGCGCAGCCGCGTGCGCTGGTAGAACGCGTCCGGTGCACCGTCGAGTTCGCCGAGCACCGCAAGCCCCGCGCGCTCGATGCTGGCGGTGTCCTCCGGCGTCATCTCGAGCAGGCCGACCAGGTAGCTGTAACCCCACTGGAACCGCGTCGCCGGGCCCTGCGCAGCGGCGTAGGCGCGTGCCAGCCACTGCACGGCTTCCTGCTTGCGACCGGCCTTTTCGGCAAGGTTCGCGAGGTCGAGCATGAAATAATACGGTGACTTCGACTTCGCGAGCTCGGCCGTCAGCAGCGCACTGGCGGCGTCGTCCAGCCCGGCCTCCCAGTACAGGTTCGCGGCGGCGTTGATCGCCGCCTGGCGGGCGTAGCTGTCGCTCGTCGTCGCATCGGCATTCGCGACGGCCTGGCGCGCCTGCGCGAGCAGCGGGACCGGCACCGGGGCGCCCGCAGGCGCGTCGAGCCGCGCGAGGATCACGCGGGCGCGCACCAGGGAAAGCTGCTCGGGCGTGGACAACTCGATCACGCTGCGGGGCACGGCCAGCCGGTCCAGCGCGGTGCCCCATGTACGCGTGAGCTCGTGGCGTGCGGACGAACCGTCGTCCGAGAGCAACGGCACGACGTCCTCTGCTCCGTAGAGCAGGTTGTCGACGTTCGTCGTGTGCACGGCAGGATTGGGCAGCAGCGCAAGCAGCGCGCGGCGCGCCTCGGCGCGCGCGAGGCCGTCGAGTGCCGGCGCTTCCTTCGGTGCGGCAGCGGCGGCGTTCAGGTACTCGAAAAACAACCGCGCGCATTCGCCGGGCAGCGTCGGAGGGCAACGCCGCGCCAGCGTGCGGAACGTAGCCACACGCCGTTCCTGCGGCAGCACGCGACCGTCGACGTCGCTGCTCCAGGCGTTGTAGGCGAGCAGACGCCAGTCGTTCGCGGCCAGTTCGTCGCCGCTCGTCGCCCGTGCGATCAACTCGCCGACGGGTCGCGCATCGGCCAGCGCCATGTCGAGGATAGTCGCGTAGCGGGCCACGTCGACGCTGCCGGGCAGGCGCGTGATCTCGGTGCCGTCCGGCCGGAACAGGATCATCGTCGGGTAGCCAACGACGCCAAAGCGCTCGCCCTGCTTCTGCGCGCTCGGGGTGTCGCCGTCGAGGTACACCGGGATGAACAGCCGCGACCGGTCCTGGAATTCCCGGCGATTGAAGATCGTCGACTTGACCTGCGCGCACGGCGGGCACCACTCGGCGCCCCAGTACAGGAAAACGGGCTTGTCGGCGGCCTCTGCCGCCGCAAAGGCGGCATCGACGCTGCCGGCGAACCAGCCGATGCCCGCCGGCAGGTGGCGACCAGTGTCGTCCGCCGTGCCGGTCTCGGCCGATGCCTCGGCCTGTGCCTGCGGTTGCGGCGGGGGAGGCGGCTCGTCGCGGGGCGGGCGGTCGCAGCCTGCGACCAGCAGGGCCAGAGCGACGGGCAGGAAGGCGGAGCGGCTGGACTTCATGATGTCGACGAGACCGGAAGCGCATGCAATCGGACGCTGGGCGCGGAGGATACCCCCGGGCCGGTGGCCGCCGCAAAAGCCGCAGTCGGCGCGAGCGTCACCGGCCAATCGCGGCGAGTTCGTAGACGATGCGCGCGGCTGCACGCGCGGTGCGGCCGTCGTGCGTGTCGTGTGCCGGACTCAGTTCGGCCACATCCGCCAGCACGAGCTTGTCGCGACCGGATCCCCGGCGGCAATGCGCGACCAGTGTCCGCAACAGGCCCGCCGCGCGGTGCAGCGGCACGCCGAGGCCGGAGGGCGCGCTCACGCCCGGTGCCTCCGCTGGCGGCAGCACGTCGAGGCAGAACGTGCAGTAGACCGCTTCGCAAGCGTCGACGAAATCGAGCAGGGCCTGCTCCGTCTGCGGCCGTTCCACATCCACGTCGCTCACGTACCGCACGCCGAGCGTCGCGGCACGCTCGAACAGCGCCGGCGTGTTGGCCGTCTCGGCGATGCCGACACAGAAGTAGTCGAACGGCAGGCCTGCCGCGGCGCGCGTCTCGGCGATCTGCAGAAACGGCGTGCCGGAGCTGCCTCGTCCGGGCTGCTCCGCGCGACGCAGGTCGAAGTGCGCGTCGAAATTGACGATACCGAGCCGGTGGAATCGGGGGTCGTCGCCGAGCGCGCCGGCGAGCCCCAGATACGCGGCCCAGGCGATCTCGTGGCCACCGCCGAGACCGACGACGCGATGGCCGTCGCGCAGGGCCGCGTTGACGCGTGTCGCGTATCCGGCCTGAGCCGCCTCCAGTCCGTCGCCGTCGACTTCGACGTCGCCGGCGTCGTAGAGAGCCGTCTGCTCGCCGCCATGCCAGGCGAGGTTGGCAAGGTATTGCCGCAGGCGCCGTGGCCCCTCGGCCGCGCCCGGTCGCCCGTGGTTGCGACGAACACCGGCGTCGCAGGCGAGCCCGATCAGCGTCACGCCGCGTGGGCTGCCCGCGGCGAACGGCCTGACGACCTGGTGCCAGCGACGGCCCGCGGCGCCGTCGATTGCGTCGACACGGCCCACCCAGTGACTGCGTGGATTCTGCCCGGGCATGCGCTGTCTCGCCTCGTTCATGTGTCGCGCTCCCGCACGATCCCGCCCGCGCGCACCACCATGCTGCATGGATTGAAGCCGATCCAGTAGCCCAGCTCGTCGAGCGTGTCGATTGACCACACGGCGAAGTCGGCGTCGTACCCGGCCGCCAGCGTGCCGCAGCGGTCGGCCCGGCCGAGCGCGCGCGCGGCGTGACAGGTGACGCCGCGCAATACTTCGTCGCCCGTCATGCCGAACAGCCGCCGCGCCATGTTCATCGCGACGAGCAGCGAAGCTCCGGGCGCGGTACCCGGGTTTGCGTCACTCGCCACGGCCATGGGCACGCCGTGCGCGCGGAACTGCCCGATCGGAGGCAGCTTCGGGTCGCCCAGTACGTAATATGCCACGGGCAACAGCACGGCCACGGTGCCGGCCCGGGCCAGCGCCACCGCGTCGTTCTCCGTGGCGTATTCGAGGTGATCGCACGCGAGCGCCCGTTGCCGTGCCGCCAGCTGCGCACCGCCGATGTTCGAGATCTGTTCCGAATGCAGCCGCACCGGCCAGCCGAACTGACCGGCGGCGGCGAACAGCCGTTCACACTGTGCCGCGCTGAACGCGATGCTCTCGCAATAGGCGTCGACCATGTCGACGAGTCTCCGCCGCCTCACCGCCGCATGGAGAGCGCAGCTGTCCGGATCGCTCGCCCGCCCCGGTGAGAGCACATCGGCGTGCGGGCAAACCTCTTCCGCGAACCGCGGCAGCCAGTCGTCGCAGACCGTATCGAGATACGCGTCCGGGCGGCCTGCGAACTCCGGTGGCACCGCGTGTGCTGCGAGCAGCGAGGTGACGACATTCACCGGATGTCTGGCTTCCAGTTCACGCGCGGCGAGCAGCATGCGGCGTTCGGCTTCGTACACGAGCCCGTAGCCCGACTTGATCTCGACCGTGGTCACGCCTTCCTGCAGCAGCGAGCACAGGCGCGGCGCCGATTGCGTCACCAGCACCTCGACCGACGCCGCGCGCGTCGCGCGCACCGTCGCGAGAATGCCGCCGCCTTCGCGCGCGATCTCCGCGTAGCTCGTGCCGGCCGTGCGTCGCGCGAATTCTGCCGCGCGCTGCCCGGCGTAGACCAGGTGCGTGTGGCAATCGATCAGCCCGGGCGTGATCCAGCGCTGCGCCAGGTCCACCGTGCGATCGGGTCGCAGCCCCGCCGGAACGTCGGTTTCGGAACCGACCCACTCGATGCGCCCTTCGCGCGTGAGCAGCGCGCCGCGCTCGAACACGCGGCCCGCGGTGTCACAGGTGGCGATCGAGGCGTTACGCCAGAGCGTGAGCATCGGTGGTCGGCCCTCGGCCCCGAACGCTTACCGCAGGAAGGGCAGATTCAGCCCCTGCTCGCGAGCACAGTCGATCGCGATGTCATAGCCCGCGTCCGCGTGACGCATGACGCCCGTGGCCGGGTCGTTCCACAGCACGCGCTCGATACGCTTCGCGGCCGCCTCCGTGCCGTCGCAGACGACGACCACGCCGGCGTGCTGCGAGTAGCCGATGCCGACACCGCCGCCGTGGTGGATCGACACCCAGGTGGCACCACTCGCGGTGTTGAGCAGCGCGTTGAGCAGCGGCCAGTCGGCCACGGCGTCGGAGCCGTCGCGCATCGCTTCGGTCTCGCGGTTGGGGCTCGCCACCGAGCCGGAGTCGAGATGGTCGCGGCCGATCACGATCGGCGCCCGCACCTCGCCCTTCGCCACCATGTCGTTGAACGCGAGGCCGAGACGGTGGCGTTGACCGAGGCCGACCCAGCAGATGCGCGCCGGCAGGCCCTGGAACTGGATACGGCCGCGCGCCATGTCGAGCCAGCGGTGCAGGTGCGGATCGTCGGGAATCAACTCCTTGACCCGGGCGTCCGTGCGGTGGATGTCCTCGGGGTCGCCCGACAGCGCGACCCAGCGGAACGGCCCGACGCCGCGGCAGAACAGCGGCCGCACGTAGGCCGGCACGAAGCCCGGGAAGTCGAAAGCGTTCGCCACCCCTTCGTCGAATGCGACCTGCCGGATGTTGTTGCCGTAGTCGAAGACGGGCAGGCCGAGTTCGCGGAACGCGAGCATCGCCTCGACGTGCTTCGCCATGGAGGTCCGCGCGGCCCTGGCGACCGCCGATGGGTCGCTCGCGCGCAGCCGGTCCCATTGCTCGAGTGTCCAGCCCGCGGGCAGATAGCCGTTGACGGGGTCGTGCGCCGAGGTCTGGTCCGTGACCGCATCCGGTCGCACGCCGCGCTGCAGCAGTCCGGGCAGCACTTCGGCCGCATTGCCCAGCAGCCCGACCGAGACGGGCCGTCGCTCGCGCACGGACTGCTCGATGAGCGCGAGCGCCTCCTCGAGCGTGTCGGCACGCACGTCGAGATAACGCGTGTCGAGGCGCTTCTGGATACGCTCGGGCCGGCACTCGACGGCGAGCATCGATGCGCCGGCCATGGTCGCCGCGAGCGGCTGCGCGCCGCCCATGCCGCCGAGCCCGGCTGTCAGGATCCAGCGCCCGGCGAGGTTGCCGCCATAGTGCTGTCGCCCCATCTCGACGAAGGTCTCGTAGGTGCCCTGGACGATGCCCTGGCTGCCGATGTAGATCCAGGAGCCGGCCGTCATCTGCCCGTACATCATCAGGCCCTTGCGGTCGAGCTCGTTGAAATGCTCCCACGTCGACCAGCGGCCGACCAGGTTCGAGTTCGCGATCAGCACGCGCGGTGCGTCGACGTGCGTGCGGAACACGCCGACCGGCTTGCCCGACTGCACGAGCAGCGTCTCGTCCTCGCGCAGCTCGCGCAACGCGGTGACGATGCGGTCGTAGCAGTTCCAGTCGCGCGCAGCGCGGCCGATGCCGCCGTAGACGACGAGGTCCGCGGGCCGCTCGGCCACGTCGGGGTCGAGGTTGTTCATGAGCATGCGCAGCGGCGCTTCGGTGAGCCAGCTGCGGGCGCTCAACGGCGTGCCGCGCGGTGCGCGGATCGGCCCGCGCCCTGCGTCGTCGCGGAGGTGGTCGTTCATCGGCGCGTTATATCATCCCGCCGCCGGTGTCGGCCGTTGCCCGGAGTTCCCGATGATCCGCTGGGTCCTGATCCTGTCGCTGCTGCAGCTCGTCGCGTTCTGGAAGATCCTCGGCCGCATGGGCTACCCGCCGTGGCTCGCGATCATGGCCTCCGTGCCGCTCGTCAACCTGGTGCTGCTCTACTACGTCGCGCTGAACCCGTGGCCGCGCGAAGGGCGCTGGAACGACGGCACGCGTCCTGGCCCGGGTGGCGGGCAGGCCGACGCCAAATTCTGATAACGTTGCGTCCCCGCGAAATCGCCCCCCTGCAGCGCCGAGGAATGACCATGGCCGGCAACGCCCCCGATCCGAAAATGGATGCGAACGACCTGTATCGCGAAGACACGTATTCCGACCGCAAGGTGGGCACCATCCGGGTCATGACGCCGGTGAGATCCGACGGCTCGCCCGACCCGACGCGCCCTTCGCTCTATGTCGGGCAGGCCCAGATCATGACCCCGGCCGGCGTGCTGCCGCTGTCATTCGAGATCGACGCGACGAACCTCGCCGAAGCCTGCGCCGGGTTCCCGGACGGGGCCAAGGTCGCGTTCGAGGAAACCATGAAGGAGCTGCAGGAAATGCGGCGCCAGCAGGCGTCCTCGATCGTGATCCCGGACGCCGGCGCGGCGGCGGCCCTCGGTCAGGGCGGACCGCCGCGCGGCAAGATCCAGTTTCCCTGAACCGGTCCCGGGGGCGGCGCCAGGCGGTTGACCATCCGGAAATCTGTGGCGACGCGCCCGAAAATCCACGGGGAATCCCGGTGCGGCAGCGCTAGCGTGACGGCATCCGCCGTTCGCGGGAGCCAGCCGCCATGCCCGTCCCACTGCGTCCTGTTCGTCTCGTGCCGCGGACGGCCGTTGGCCGTCTGTCGTTGCCCGTCCGGCTGACGCTGCTGGCCGTCGGCGGCGCCCTGGCCGCGGCTGTCGTGTGCCGGCCCGCGCACGGCCAGGTCGATGCGCGGCCCGACCGGGGTTGCGCCGGCGAAGTCTCGCGCATCGAGGCGCCGCGCACGTTCCTCGGCTACCTGTGTCGCGATGCCGACTGTGGCGCGCACAAGGCCGGCTTCGCCTGGGCCGACCGCAACGGCGTCACCGATCCGGTCGACTGCGCAGGCGCTTCGGAGCCGGCCTTCGCCGAAGGTTGCCGGGCGTTCGTCGAGGATGCCGTGACGGCGGAGAGTTCCGGTTTCCAGTGGGCCCGCGACAACGGTATCGGCGACCGCTGCCGCTGCGGCGGCGCCGGGCCGAGGTTCGAGGCCGGCTGCGAGGCGTACGTCATGATCGCGCGGTGAACGGAGCCGGGACGTGCAACGGCTGCGACGAGCCGTTTCCGTCGCGGCGACATGGCGGCTAGAGTCGCGCGGTGACCCTCGAAGACCTGCGCCGCAACCGCAACCTCCTGTTCTGGGCGCTGCACACGCTCGGCTGGAGCGCCTACCTCATCACGCAGTACCTCGGCGCGCTGCTCTATGAGAAGCCGACGGCGTACATCAAGGTCGTGCTCGCGGCGGCAGCCGGCGGGTTCGTGCTCTCCGCGCCGTTGCGCTACGTCTACCGCTGGCTGTGGACGCGGCGCCCGGCGGTCATCGTCCCCGCGGTGCTGCTCTCGTCGTGGGTCACGGGCCTCGGTTGGCGCGTGGTCATCAACTCGTCCTACATCCACTGGGTCGAGGCCGACTCGATGGCCGGCGAGCCGTGGTACGGCATCTTCGTCGGGACGCTCAGTTCGACCTACCTGCTGCTCTGCTGGTCGATTCTCTACTTCGGCATCAAGTACTACGAGACGTTGCAGGAGCAGCGCGAATCCATGCTGCGCGCGTCGGCGCTCGCGCAGGAAGCGCAGGTCAAGATGCTGCGCTACCAGCTCAATCCGCATTTCCTGTTCAACACGCTGAACGCGATTTCGACGCTGATCCTCGACGGTCAGGGAAAGGTTGCCAACCAGGCCGTCGGGCGGCTGTCGGATTTCCTGCGCTACACGCTCGACCAGGATCCGATGAAAAAGGTCACGTTGCGGCACGAACTCGACGCGCTGAACCTCTACCTCGGCATCGAGAAGTTGCGTTTCGGCGACCGGCTGCGGCTCGAGTTCGACGTCGACGAACAGGTGACGGCCGCGCAGGTGCCCTCGCTGATTCTGCAGCCGCTGGTCGAGAACGCGCTCAAGTATGCGGTCGCGCCGCGCGAGGAGGGCGGGCGGCTGCGGATCGAGGCGCACGAGATCGACGGCCACCTGCGTCTCGTCGTGCAGGACGACGGTCCGGGCCTGCCGGTCGGCGTCGAACTCGGGGCGGGCCGCGGCGTCGGCTTCCGCAACACGCGCGAACGCCTCGCCGTGCTCTACGGCGACCGGCAGCAGATCGCGGTACGATTCTCGCGCCCCGGACTGCGCATCGAGGTTTCCCTGCCCCTGGAACTCGCCACCCAACCCGCATGACCATCCGCACCATCATCGTCGACGACGAGCCGCTCGCGCGCCGCGGCCTCGAGCTGCGCCTGCAGGACGCGGCGGACATCCAGATCGTGCGCCAGTGCGCCAACGGCCGCGAAGCGATCGCCTCGATCGCCGGGGATGCGCCCGACCTGATGTTCCTCGACATCCAGATGCCAGGGCTCTCGGGGCTCGACGTGGTGGCGCAGGTGCCGCAGGAAAACATGCCCATGATCGTGTTCGTGACCGCGTTCGACCGCTATGCGATCGATGCGTTCGAGGCGCATGCGCTCGACTACCTGCTCAAGCCGGTCGACGACGCGCGGCTCGCATCTGCGCTCGACCGCGTGCGTGCGCAGTGGCAGCAGAAGCAGGCGGCGGCGCAGCGCGAGCAGCTGCTGGCGCTGCTCGCGGACCTCACGGGCAAGGGCGAGATTTCGCCGGATGCGCTGCTGCCGATGCCCGGTGCCGCCGCGCCGGCGGCGCCGCGCCGCCATGCCTCGATGCTGCCGATCCGCTCGGGCCGCGAGACGCTGCGGCTCGACGTCGCAACGATCGACTGGATCGATGCGGCCGGCGACTACATGTGCCTGCACGCCGCCGGGCAGACGCACGTGCTGCGCGCGACGATGAAGGAACTCGAGGCGATGCTCGATCCGCTGGTATTCCAGCGGGTGCACCGTTCGACGATCGTCAACCTGGCGCGCGTGCGCTCGCTGCGCCCGCACCTGAACGGCGAGTGCTTCCTGAAGCTGCAATCGGGGCAGGAGATCAAGCTGAGCCGCAGCTTCCGCGACAAGGTCGAACTGCTGCTCGACCGCTCGGGCATCGCCCCGCAGGAGCATCGCGTCTAGCCAGGCCGTGTCTGGAGTCCCGCAAGCCGCACCCCGTGCGCGTGGGCCGTCCGGTCGCCGCACGCCGCACGCCACCTTCGGCTAGACTGCGCGCATGCCGACGGCTTCGCTCGTCCGCCCGGTCTGCCCTCATCGCAGCGCGATCCTGCTGGTCGTGCTCGTCATGTTCTGCGTCGCGCAGGCCATGGCGGTCGCGCACGCCGCGCGCCACTGGGGCAGCGACGCTCCCGGACTGCCCGGCGACCACAGCCAGCTCTGCACCGACTGCGCGTCGCTGCTGCCGCTGACGGCGGTGGCGGGCGGCGTCGGGGCGGTCGTGACACTGATCGGGCCGGTGGCCCGCGAGTTGCTGCCGGCGGTGCCGATCCGTGCGGTGACTGCGCCAGTCGCGCGGCGGTTCCGTTCCCGCGCACCTCCACGCTGAATCCTCGAAGGCGGCCACGCGGCCGCCGGCTCGACGCACCGTGACGTCGCGCTCGACGCGGGCGTCGCTCCATGGCTCGAACGAGGATTCCATCGATGAACATCCGCTTCCGGCCCTGGCTGGCCGGCGCCCTGTGTGTCGTGGCCCTGACACCTCCGGGCGTCGGGGCGCAGACCCGCGACGACGAACTCGACGCGCTGCGCGCGGAAGTCGCGGCGCTCAGGCAGCAGTACGAAACCCGCGTGCACGACCTCGAGCTGCGCATCGAGCAGCTCGAGGCCACGCAGTCCGCGTCGGCCTTGCCGTCCGACAGCGCTGCCGCGGCGGCCGGCGCGGCGACCGAGGCCGTCGTCGCGGCCGTGCCTGCCGACGCAGCCGTGCCCGCCGATGCGGGAGGCGGCGCCGCTCCATCGCGCGGGTCCGCGTTCAATCCGGCGATCTCGGCGATCCTGACGGGCACCTACAGCAATCTGTCCCAGAGTCCCGAGACCTATGCGATCGCGGGCTCTTTTCCGGCCAGCGACGAAGGCGGGCCCGGCGAGCGCGGCTTCAGTCTCGGCGAATCCGAGGTGACGCTGGCGGCCAGCGTGGACCCGTACTTCAGCGCCGCGCTGACGGCGGCAATGACGGGCGACGGTGAACTGGAAATCGAGGAGGCCTTCGCGCGCACGACCGCGCTGCCCGCGGGCCTGTCGGTGAAGGCGGGCCGGTTCTTCTCCGGCATCGGCTATCTCAACGAAGTGCACGCCCACGCCTGGGACTTCGCCGATCAGCCGCTGGTCTACCAGGCGTTCTTCGGCGGGCAGCTCGCGCAGGACGGTGCGCAGGTGAAATGGCTCGCGCCCGCGCCGCTGTTCCTCGAATTCGGTGCCGAGGCCGGCAACGGCGATGCGTTCCCCGGCACGCGCGGCGACGGCAACGGGCTCGGGACCTACGCGCTGTTCGCGCACCTCGGCGGCGACGTCGGCGATGCGGTCGGCTGGCGCGCGGGGCTGTCGTGGGTCGATGCCGATGCGACGGATCGTGAATACGCTGACGTCGATGCGCTCGGCAGCCCAGTCACGAACGCGTTCACGGGCGAGTCGCGCACCTGGATCGTCGACGCCACGTTCAAGTACGCGCCCGGCGGCGATGCGCGTCGTCATGCGCTGCACCTGCAGGCGGAGTACATGCGGCGCGAGGACGACGGTCGCCTCGCCTACGACGTGACCGGCGCCGCGCTCGACGGCAGCTTCGACAGCCGGCAGGACGGCTGGTACGCGCAGGCCGTCTATCGCTTCACGCCGCGCTGGCGTGCGGGCCTGCGTTACGACGCGCTCGACGCCGGCGACTCGCGCATCGGCCTCGTGCGCGACGGCACGCTGTCGGCGGCCGATTTCCCGCTGCTGCGCCCGGCGATACCGTCGCGCGTCACGCTGATGGCGGACTGGAGCCCGAGCGAATTCTCGCGGCTGCGCGCGCAATACGCATTGGACGACGCGCGCGACACCGACTCTGCCGACGAGCAGTGGCTGCTGCAATACATCTACGCCATCGGCGCCCACGGCGCCCACAGATTCTGAGGAGCACGCATGATCCTCCGCATCCTCCGCAGCGCCTGCCTCGTGGCGGCGCTGGCATTCGTGACGCTGCCGGCACAGGCGGCGATCAAGGTCCTCGCGACGACCGCGGACTGGGCTTCGCTCACGGCCGAACTCGGTGGCGACAAGGTCGATGTCTATCGCGCGACGTCGGCCATGCAGGACGTGCACACCGTCGAGGCCAAGCCGAGCCTGGTCGCACGCGCCCGCACGGCCGAACTGCTCGTCGCGAACGGCGCCGAGCTGGAGCTGGGCTGGTTGCCCGTGCTGTTGCAGGAGTCCGGCAATCCGCGGATCCAGTCCGGTGCCCCCGGCCACTTCGAGGCCGCGTCGACGGTGAAGCTCGTCGACGTGCCGGTACATGTCGACCGTTCGATGGGCGACATCCACGCCCAGGGCAACCCGCACCTGCAGCTCGATCCGCGCAACGTCGCGGCCGTGGCGAAGGCGTTGACGGCACGGCTCGCGGCGATCGATGCCCCCAACGCGGCGTATTACCAGGCGCGCGGCGACGACTTCCAGCAGCGCTGGGCGGCGAAGATGCAGCGCTGGAACGCGCAGGCGGTCGCGCTGCGCGGCCTGCCCGTCGTCGTGATCCACCGCGACCAGCGTTACCTCGCGCTGTGGCTCGGTCTCGAGGAACTCGCGGCCATCGAGCCCAAGCCCGGCGTGCCGCCGAGCGCGGGCTACCTCGCCGGACTGGTCGCGAGACTCGGCACCCGTCCGCCGCGCGTGATCCTGCGCAACGCCTACAACGACCCGAAGGCCGCTGAGTGGCTGTCCACGCGCATCGGGATTCCGGTGGTCACGCTGCCGTTCTCGGTCGGTGGCACGCCGGCGGCGAAAGACCTGTTCGGACTCTTCGACGACACGCTCGCGCGGCTGCTGGTCGTGGCGCAGGGTACGACGCCATGAGCGAAGCGCTCGGCGACCTGAGCATTCTCTGGCCCGCGCTGGTGGCCGGCCTGATCGTCGTGCTGTCCCACGTGCCGCTGGGCCAGCAGGTGCTGCGTCGTGGCATCGTGTTCATCGACCTCGCGATCGCGCAGGTCGCGGGTCTGGGCGTGATCGCTGCGCAGGCCTCCGGCCTGGACCTGACCGGCTGGGAAACGCAGGTGGCGGCGGTGCTCGCGGCGCTGCTCGGCGCGCTGCTGCTCACGTGGACGGAACGCAAGCGTCCCGAGGTGCAGGAGGCCTTGATCGGCGTGCTGTTCGTGCTGGCCTCGACCGCGCAGATCCTGCTGCTGGCCAACGACCCGCACGGTGGCGAGGCGCTCAAGGATCTGCTTGCGGGACAGATCCTCTGGGTGTCGACGCCGCAGTTGCTGCGTGGCGCACTGCTGACGGCCGTGTTCCTCGCGATCTGGTTCCCGCTGCGCCGGCGTTCCGGCCGTATCGGATTCTACGTGTTGTTCGCGGTGATGGTCACGACGTCCGTGCAGCTCGTCGGCGTCTATCTCGTATTCACGACGCTGATCGTGCCCGTGCTGGCGGCGTATCGCCATGCGCGCCCGAAGCAGCTCTGGCTGGGCTACGCGACGGCACTGGCCAGCTACGCCGTCGGTCTCGGCATCTCTCTGGTGTCGGACCTGCCGTCGAGCGCCGCGATCGTCTGGGCGATGGCTGTGCTCGGTGTGGCCGTGCATCTCACGGCGCGCCACGGCACCGGTGCGGCGCAGCCGAAGACCGAAGACGCGGTCTGCATGCACGCCCCGGGCACGGAGACGTCGTAGGCATTTCTACCGACGCAAGTCGTCGAAAGCACGCGACGTGGCGGAAACCACGTCTGTGTCGCAAACCAGTGGAGCTTCGCCGGGTATGCTGCGAGCGCAGACAGGAGCAGGCAACTGATGAGACGCGACGAGCCGGTCACCCGCATCATGACGGAGACGGTGGTGGTGATCGAGGCGGATCGCCCGATCAGCGAAGCCCTCGATTGCTTCGGCCAGTACGGCATCCGCCACCTGCCCGTGGTCCGCGACGGCCGGCTGGCCGGCATGCTGAGCTCGGCGGACGTGCTCAAGCTCGAACACTTCGCGCCCAAGACCGGACCGGACGGCCGCCGCTTCCTCGACGAGCGGTTCCGCATCGAGCAGTTCATGCGCACGCCCGTCGTGCACGTGAGCCTCGACACGACGATCGGCGACACGGCCGAGACGCTGATGGCGAGCGGCGTGCACGCGTTGCCCGTCGTCGACGCGTCGGACCGCGTCGTGGGCATCGTCTCCAGCACCGACCTGATCCGCTCGCTGCTCAGCGGCCCGCCGCGCCGGGGCGACGGGCCGGCCATTTCGCCGGCCGACGTCACGGGCAACCAGCGCGTCTACTACTTCAAGCCGACGGACGAGCAATTCGCGACCGCGCTGGGCGCTGCCGAGGCCAAACATGTCGACGATCGCGATCCGAAGTTCATCGCCAGGTCGCTGCTCTATCTCGCCCAGCGCCGCGCCGTGCTCGAGCAGGTGCTGACGCTCGCGGATCGTTTCCTGCGTGCGGGGCAGGACGAGCAGAACCACGCCTTGCTGCTCAAGGCGATCCTCAAGGCCAAGCGCATGGAAGAGCACGCCACGGGCGACGTCCGCGTGCCGTTCCCGCTCGAGTGAACGCTGCGCCCGATGGCGCGGACCCGGCTCAGAGAATCAGGCGGCCCAGGTAGTACGCGATCGCCGCCATGATCGCCGCGGCGGGCATGGTGATGATCCACGCAACGACGATGCCGCCGGCGACGCCCCAGCGCACTGCACGTGCGCGGTTGGCGGAGCCCACGCCGACGATCGCGCCGGTGATGGTGTGCGTCGTCGACACCGGAATGCCCAGCGCCGAGGCCATGAACAGCGTGATCGAGCCGGCGGACTCGGCCGTGAACCCGCCCACGGGTCGCAGCTTGGTGATCTTCTGGCCCATGGTCTTGACGATGCGCCAGCCGCCGAACATGGTGCCGAACGCGATCGCGACGTAGCAGCTCACGATGACCCAGTTGGGCGGCATCGGCGCGTCGGGGGCCGTCACGCCGGCCGAGATCAGCAGCAGCCAGATGATGCCCATGGTCTTCTGCGCGTCGTTGCTGCCGTGCCCGACGCTGTAGGCGGCCGAGGAGACGAGCTGCATGCGCCGGAAGATGCGGTCCACCTTGCGTGGCGCGGCGCGTACGCAGGCCCAGGACACCAGGATCATGATCGTCGCGCCCAGCGTCATGCCGAGCAGCGGCGAGATGAAGATGAACGCAACCGTCTTGAGAATGCCCGCCATGACCAGCGGCTCGACGCCGGCCCGGGCGATCGTGGCGCCGATCATGCCGCCGATCAGCGCGTGCGAGGAACTCGACGGGATGCCGTAGTACCAGGTGATCAGGTTCCAGGCGATCGCGCCGATCAGCGCGCCGAAGATCACGTAGTGGTCGATCGCGACCGGGTCGACGATACCCTTGCCGACGGTCGCAGCGACCTTGAGGTGGAAGATGAAGATCGCGACGAAGTTGAAGAAGGCGGCCCAGGCGACCGCGTAGTGCGGCCGCAGCACGCCGGTCGAGACGACGGTGGCGATGGAGTTCGCCGCGTCGTGGAAGCCGTTCATGAAATCGAACGCGAGTGCCAGCGCGACGAGCAGCACGAGCGTCGCCAGCGGGAGGGTCAGCTCGACGGACATCAGACGTTTTCCACGACCACCGATTCGATGACGTTGGCCACGTCCTGGCACTTGTCGATCGCTTCCTCGAGGTACTCCAGCACGTTCTTGTGCTTGATGAGCTGGCGCACGTCCTGTTCCTCGCGGAACAGGAGCGAGATGCCGTCGCGGGAGACCTTGTCCGCCTCGCTCTCGAGGCCGTCGATCTCCTCCGTCAGCGCGAGCGCCTTCTGCGCATTGTCCATCGACCGCAGCATGGACACGCCGGCCTGCACGCGCGTGCAGCAGTCCTGCAGGAGCTGCGCCATCTTGAGCGAGGCGGGCGGCAACACCTGGATGTCGAACAGGTGCATGGATTCCGCGGCGTCCTGCATCAGGTCGAGCACGTCGTCCATGCCGGAAATCAGCCGGTGGATGTCGTTGCGGTCGAACGGCGTGATGAAGGTGGCGTGCAGCACGGAGACCGTCTCGTGCGTGATCTTGTCGGCGCTGCGCTCGATGTCGCCGATGCGCTGGATCAGCTCGGCGCGCCGGGCCGTGTCCCCGTAGTGCTGGACCAGCTCCAGGACGGCGTTGCTGCCCTGGACGATCAGCGCGGCGTGGCGGTCGAAGAGGTCGAAAAACCGCGTTTCGCGCGGCATGAGGGCCGAAAGGAACCGCATCCGGTCCTCCGCATCCGTCGTTCTTGGGCGCGAAGTATCGGTCATCCGCCGGGTTCGTGGTAGCTTGCATGTGCTCCGGTCGCCCCGGCCCCCCTCCCGACCCATGTCCGACGCATCGCACGACAGCATCCGCATCCGCGGGGCACGGCAGAACAACCTGCGTGGCCTCGACCTGGACGTCCCCCTGCGCCAGCTGGTCGTCGTGACCGGCGTGTCCGGGTCGGGGAAGTCCTCGCTCGTCTTCGACACGGTCTATGCGGAGGGCCAGCGCCGCTACGTCGAGACGTTCTCACCGTACGCGCGCCAGTTCCTCGACCGCATGGACAAGCCGCAGGTCGATCGCATCGACGGCATCCCGCCGGCGATCGCGATCGACCAGACCAACCCCGTGCGCACGTCCCGGTCGACTGTCGGCACGATGACGGAGCTGAACGACCACCTGAAGCTGCTGTTCGCGCGGGCGGCGCGGTTGCATTGCCGCGGCTGCGACCGGCCGGTGCGGCGCGACACGCCCGATTCCATCCATGCGACGCTCGTCGAACGCGCCGCCGCGCTCGCCGACCCGCGGCTCGTCGTGACGTTCCCGGTCGCCGTGCCGAAGGGCTTCGCCGAGGCCGAGGTCCTCAGGCTGCTCGAGCAGCAGGGTTACACACGCATCCATTCGCGTGCGACGGGGCAGCTCGAGGTCGTGCAGGACCGGTTCCGCGTCGGCGCCGCGGAGCGGGCGCGGGTCATCGACGCGCTCGAGGCCGCGCTGCGCGTCGGTCGCGGCCGCGTCGATGTCCGCACCGCGTCCGCCACGGCCCGGGACGACCGCCCCGTGGACGAGGGCCCGGAGGCTTCGGGCCGGCCGACGGGAGCCGACGACGGTACGGCGGAGGTCGTCTGGCGGTTTTCCACCGGCCTGCACTGTGCCGACTGCGACATCCACTATCGCGAGCCTACGCCGAGCCTCTTCTCGTTCAATTCGCCGCTCGGCGCCTGCGAGACCTGTCGCGGCTTCGGGCGCGTGATCGGCATCGACGACGGTCTCGTCATTCCCGACGCGGGCAAGAGCCTGCGCGGCGGCGCCATCCGGCCATGGCAGACCGAGTCGAACCGCGAGTGCCAGCACGACCTGCTGCGGTTCGCGAAAAAGCGCGGCGTTCCCGTCGACGTGCCGTGGCGCGACCTCACGCCAGAACAGCAGCGCTGGGTGCTCGAGGGCGAGGGGCCGTGGGAAAAGAAGGTCTGGTACGGCGTGCACCGCTTTTTCCAGTGGCTCGAGAGCAAGAGCTACCGGATGCACGTGCGCGTGCTGCTCGCGAAATACCGCAGCTACACGCCCTGTCCGACGTGCCGCGGCGCGCGACTGAAGGACGAGGCGCTGCTGTGGCGGCTCGCGGAGCGGGGGCCGCCGGGGCCTGGGCTCGACATCCACGACGTCGTGCTGCTGCCGCTCGACCGCTGCCAGGCGTTCTTCGACGACCTGGCGCTGCCGGCGCCGCTCGACGACGCGACTGCGCAACTGCTCGATGAGATCCGCGCGCGGCTCGGGTTCCTGGTGCGCGTCGGCCTCGGCTACCTGACGCTCGACCGGCAGTCGCGCACCCTGTCGGGCGGCGAGGTCCAGCGCATCAACCTGACGACCGCGCTCGGGACCTCGCTCGTCAACACGCTGTTCGTGCTCGACGAGCCGTCAATCGGCCTGCATCCGCGCGACATGCGGCGGGTCATCGAGGTCATGCACCGGCTGCGCGACAACGGCAATTCCCTGCTCGTCGTCGAGCACGACCCGCAGATCATGCTGACCGCGGATCGCATCCTCGACATGGGACCCGGCCCCGGCGAGCACGGCGGCCGCGTGGTGTTCGAAGGTTCGCCGGCAGAGCTCGCCGTGTGCCCGGACACGCTCACGGCGCAGTACCTGTCGGGTCGTCGCGACGCCGTCGCGGCCGCGGGCCGACGCCCGCCGCCGCGGCCCGGCGAGCCCGCCGTCACGGTGCGCGGCGCTACGGAGCACAACCTGAAAGACGTCGACGTCGAGATCCCGTTGCGCCGACTGGTCTGCGTGACCGGCGTGTCGGGTTCCGGCAAGTCGACACTCGTGCAGGACGTGCTGTACGCAGGGCTGCGCCGCGCCCACGGCAAGCCGACGGATGCGCCCGGCGCGCACCGTGCGCTGCTCGGCGCCGACCACGTCGGTGCGGTCGTGATGGTCGACCAGACACCGATCGGGCGCACGACGCGCTCCAATCCGGCGAGCTACGTCGGCGCGTTCGACGCGATCCGCAAGCGCTTTGCACGCGCGCCGCTCGCGCGCGAGCGCGGCTACACGGTCGGCACGTTCAGCTTCAATTCGGGCAACGGCCGGTGTCCGACCTGCGGCGGCAACGGCTTCGAGCACGTCGAGATGCAGTTCCTGGCGGACGTGTACCTGCGCTGCCCGGACTGCGACGGCAAGCGCTTCCGGCCGGAGGTCCTCGAGGTCCGTATTGCAGGCCATGCCCAACGCGCGCGCGACATCGCCGAAGTGCTCGAGCTGACGGTCTCAGAAGCGGTGATGTTCTTCGCCGACGACGCGGAAGTGCTCGCGCGTCTCGAACCGCTGGCCGCCGTCGGCCTCGACTACCTGCGGCTCGGACAACCCGTGCCGACGCTGTCCGGCGGCGAGGCGCAGCGCCTGAAGCTGGCTGGCCACCTGGGGTCAGACCCCACTTCAAAGAAAATTGACAGTGGGGCCACGGCCGCCAGTCGCCGGCCGAATACTTCATCAACTTCTTCTAAACCGGGGTCAGACCCCAAAACGCTGTTCCTGTTCGACGAGCCGACGACGGGGCTGCACTTCGACGACGTCGCGAAGCTGCTCGCGGCCTTCAAACGCCTGCTCGACGCGGGCCATTCGCTGCTCGTGATCGAGCACAACCTCGACGTGATCCGCGCGGCCGACTGGATCATCGACCTCGGCCCGGAAGGTGGCGATGCCGGCGGCCGTGTGCTCGTCGCCGGCACGCCGGAGACGGTCATGGCCTGCGCCGAATCGCACACGGGACGCGCGCTCATCGAATTCGACGCCGAGCGGGCGGCGGTGCTGCGCGCCGGCCGTGCGCTGGTGCCGCAGCTCGCGCTGGCGCCGGTGCGGCGCGACGCGGTGGCCGACCGCGCCCGCGATTCGATCGTCGTGCACCGCGCGCGCGAGCACAACCTGCGCGATATCGAAGTCGCGATCCCGCGCGATGGCATGACGGTGCTGACCGGCGTGTCGGGTTCGGGCAAGTCCACGCTGGCGTTCGACATCGTGTTCAACGAGGGGCAGCGGCGCTACCTCGAGTCGCTGAACGCCTACGCCCGCCAGTTCGTGCAGCCGGCGGCGCGCCCCGACGTCGACGCGATCTTCGGCATCCCGCCGACGGTCGCGATCGAGCAGCGCACGAGCCGCGGCGGGCGCAAGAGCACCGTGGGGACGCTGACCGAGGTGCACCACTTCCTGCGCCTGCTGTTCGTGAAGCTCGGGGTGCAGCATTGCCCGGACTGCCAGGTGCCGATCGAGCCGCAGAGTCCCGACGCCATCGTCGCGTCGCTGCTGCGCGAGGCGCGCGGGCGCCGCGTGGACGTGCTCGCACCGCTCGTCGTCGCGCGCAAGGGCGTCTACACCGATCTCGCCAAATGGGCGCTGGCGAAGGGCCACGCCGAGCTGCGCGTCGACGGCGCGCGGCTGCCCACGGCGAAGTGGCCGCGGCTCGACCGCTTCCGCGAGCACACGATCGAATTGCCGCTCGCGGCGGTGAAGGTCGCGCCGGAGACCGAGACGGAACTGCGCGCCGCGCTCGACCGCGCGCTCGAATTCGGCAAGGGCGTCGCGCACGTCGTCGACCGCGGCAAGACACGGGTGTTCTCGACCAGACGAGCGTGCCCGTCGTGCTCGCGCAGCTTTGCCGAGCTCGACCCGCGGCTGTTTTCCTACAACTCCAGGCATGGCTGGTGCGAGCAGTGCTACGGCACGGGTCTCGAGATCCAGGGTTTCGACGCCGAACAGAGCGGCGAAGAGGTCTGGTGGAACGAGTGGTTCGAAGGCGATGCCGCCACCTGCGGAGCCTGCGCCGGCCAGCGTCTCAATCCGGTGGCGCTCGGCGTGCGGTTCCGCGACCGCTCGATCGCCGAGATCGCGGCGCTGCCGGTCGAGCAGGCATTCGACTTCTTCGAGACACTGGAACTCGCCGGTCGCGAGGCCGGGATCGCGCGCGACCTGCGGGCCGAGGTCCGTTCGCGTCTCGCCTTCCTGCGCGACGTCGGTCTCGGCTACCTCTCGCTCGACCGCTCCGCGCCGACGCTCTCGGGCGGCGAGGCGCAGCGCATCCGGCTCGCGGCGCAGCTCGGCTCGAACCTGCAGGGCGTCTGCTACGTGCTCGACGAACCGACCATCGGCCTGCACCCGCGCGACAACCGCATCCTGCTCGATTCGCTGCAGCGTCTCGGTGCGAAGGGCAACACGCTGCTGGTCGTCGAGCACGACGAGGAGACGATCCGTCGCGCCGACCACTTGCTCGACCTCGGCCCCGGCGCCGGCACGCGGGGCGGTCACGTCGTGGGCGAAGGCCGCGTCGAGGACCTCGTTGCCGCGCCGCAATCGCTGACGGGCAGGTTCCTCGCGCAGCCGCTGCGCCATCCCTTGCAACCGCGCCGCGAGGTGACGCGCGCCACGCCGGGCCTGGTCGTGTGCGGCGCCACCCTGCACAACCTGCGCCGGGTCAGGGCGCGGTTCCCGCTCGCGCGGCTCACGGTCGTCACCGGCGTGTCCGGCTCGGGAAAGTCGACGCTCGCGCGTGACGTGCTGCACGCGAACCTGAGCGCGCGGGTCTCGCAGCAGGGCCGGCGTCGGCCCCCGCGCTGGGTGGGCTGCGAGACCATCGACGGCGCCGAGTCGATCGCGCGCGTGCTCGAGGTCGACCAGACGCCCATCGGCAAGACGCCGCGCTCCTGCCCGGCGACGTACGTCGGCTTCTGGGACGACGTCCGCAAGCTCTATGCGGGCACGACCGATGCGCGCGTGCGCGGCTACAGCCCGAGCCGCTTCTCGTTCAACACCGCCGGCGGACGCTGCGAGGCCTGCGAAGGGCAGGGCGTGCAGACGGTCGAGATGAGCTTCCTGCCCGACGTCAAGGTGCCTTGCGACGTCTGTGGCGGGCGTCGCTTCAACGCGGAGACGCTGGCGGTGACCTGGCGCGACCGCAGCGTCGGCGACGTGCTCGCGATGAGCGTCGACGATGCCGTGCTGTTCTTCGCGGCGCACCCGCGCATCCACCACGCGCTGACGCTGCTGCAGGACGTCGGTCTCGGCTACCTGACGCTCGGGCAGCCGAGCCCGACGCTGTCCGGCGGCGAGGCCCAGCGCATCAAGCTCGTCACGGAACTCGCTCGGCTGCGGCCGGGGCGCGAAGCGACGCTGCAGACGCTCTACGTGCTCGACGAACCGACCGTCGGCCTGCACATGGCCGACGTCGAGAAGCTGCTGCGCGTGCTGCACCGGCTCGTCGACGCCGGCAACACCGTCGTCGTCATCGAGCACAACCTCGACGTCGTCGCCGAGGCGGACTGGATCGTCGACCTCGGGCCCGGGGGCGGCCGCGGTGGCGGCAAGGTCGTCTGCGAAGGCGCGCCCGAGCAGCTCGCGGCGAAACCGCAGGCGTCGCCTACGGCAGCGGTGCTCGCGGAGTTCCTCGCGGCGCGCGGCCAGACGCACTGAGACGACACGTGATCCGGGCCGTCCTGTTCGATCTCGACGACACGCTCTGGGACGGCCGGCCGGTCATCCTGCGGGCCGAGCACGTGCTCATCGACTTCCTGCGCGCGCACTATCCGCGGGTGCTCGGACTGCACGATCTCGACTCGATGCGCGCCCTGCGCGTGCAGGTGGCCCGCGAGCACCCGGCGATGCGTCACGACTTCACCTGGCTGCGCCTGGAGTCGCTGCGGCGCCATGCGCGCGAGGCAGGCTATCCGGAGTCGATGGCGGACGAGGCGTTCGAGACGTTCTACCGTGCCCGCAACGAGGTCGTCGTGTACGACGACGTCCGGCCGGCGCTCGACCGGCTGCTCGGCGAGTTCCGGCTGTTCGCGATCAGCAACGGCAACGCCAACCTGCGCGTCATCGGCCTCGATCACTACTTCGAGGCGACGCTCGCCGCGCGCGAGGCGGGCATGCTGAAGCCCGATCCGCGGATCTTCGATGTCCTGCTGCGACGCGCGGGTCTGCGTCACGCCGAGGCGGCGCACGTCGGTGACGACCCGGAGGCGGACGTCGAGGGCGCCCGCGGTGCCGGCGTCCTGCCCGTGTGGCTCAATCGCGCCGGCAAGCGTTGGGACCGGCCGTCGCCGCCACCGCGCCTGACGATCGCGAGCCTCGCGGAGCTGCCGGACGTGCTGCGCGCGGCGGCAACGGATCAGGGCCCGAGCTGCCCGAGCACGTAGTCCAGCACCGCCCGTTCGTCGTCGAGCGGCAGCAGACGCAGACCGGGCCGCGATGCAAAGGCGTCGGGGTCGGTCGTCGCGACGGCGCCGATGCCGGCATCCTCCAGCGCGAGCGGCGGTTGTCCGCACGAGCGGCGGTAGACCTCGAGGCGGCGTTCGACCTCGCGCTTGAAGCCTTCGACGAGGACGAGGTCGCATGGCGCGAGACGTTGCAGCAACTCCTCCAGCCGCGGCTCGGAGGTGTCGCGCAGCTCGTGCATCAGCGCCCAGCGCTGGCTGGAGGCGACGAGCACCTCGTGCGCACCGGCCTCGCGATGCAGCCAGCTGTCCTTGCCGGGCACGTCGACGTCGAACGCATGGTGCGCGTGCTTGATCGTCGACACGCGCAGGCCGCGCGACGCCGCGAGATGCAGCATGCGGGTGACGAGATGAGTCTTGCCGGAATTGTGGCGTCCGACGATGCCGAAGACCTGCATGCGCGCTTCTCCTGCGGGAAACGGCGCGCATCCTAACCCCGGTACGTGACGCCGCGCACGGTTCGCAGCGCAGCACTCTTGAACGGCGCTCGCAACTGCCGTTATGTTCGGAGGTGACGACACGTTCGCGGCGACCGCGACCTTGTTAGCAGGCGCGCTCGCCGGCTGCCACGGCAGGGGAGTCGCTGCATGACGGACGACGACGGACGGACGATCGACGTGCGCAACCTGCGCGAGTTCTTTCGCGACTCGGTGCATGCTGCGCTCGAGCGGCAGAAGGTCGGCGTCGACGACCACACCGAGCACTACGTGGTCAACCTGCTGACCATGTTCGCGCGCTCCGAGGCGCTGTTCGACGCCGCGCCGGACGGTCGGCGACTGAAGCCGCTGGCGCTCCTGTTCGCCGATGCCGCCACCGCGGCCACGCGCGAGGAGCGTCTGCGCGGCCTGCAGCGGCTCGGCGACGTCTCGCTGTTCATGGCGGGCTTTTTCGCGCAGGGCTTCGCGCGCCGGCTCGTCGACGTCGACTACCACGTGGCCATGGGCGGACGGGCGTACGGCACGCTCGCCGACACCCGCCCCGTCGGGACGCGCGGACGCGCGCTGGCGACGGTGTTCGCCGAGCTGGCGCAGAAGTTCCAGCGTCTCGTCGACGCGCTGAATGACGTGAGCGAAATGGCGCACCGGCACGACCACCGCGACGTGCTGCGGCAGTACGAGATCTGGCTCAAGACCGGCAGCCCGCGCGCGCACGGCATCCTGCGTCGCCTCGGCGTCGAGCCGACGCTCGTGCCCGTGGGCCGGCCCAGCTAGGACGCGTCGTGGCGCTGCTCGATCGCCTGCAGTCGCTGCTCGCCGACCTGTACGACGCGCCGGTCGAGCACGACGTGCGCGACTTCGTCATCACCGACCCGCGACACGCGGCGGCGCTGCAGGACCGCGCCATGCCGCCGCCCACGGACGAGCAACTGCTGATCGCCGAGACCGACGACGGCGTGGCGGTCACGCTGTACCTGCATTCCGACGTCCTGCGGCGTCTCGACCATCGCTGTCCGTTGCGCGCACTCGACGAGCACAATCTGCAGGACTACTGCACGGCGCTCGAGGGCGTGAGCCATTTCCACTACGTGAGCTGGAGCGCGGGCTGCGACCGCCACGTCTCGCTGCTCGAACTCGAGCTGCAGGCGGAGGTCGACAAGTACGCGAGCGCGCTCAGCCTGCTGCTCGCGCAACGCGAGGGGCGATTTCCGGTCGAGCTGTTTCATCGGCTGTTCGAGGGCGGGCGGCTGTTGCCGCATCTCGCCGCGGACGAGCGTGGGCGCTACGAGGAGGCGCACCGTTTCGCGGCACGGTTCTGCCGCCGTCTGGAGGAGAGGTTCCTGCGTCGTCGGCAGGCGCGACCGGGGGCGCTGCTCGCGGAACTTCGCTCTTTCTACCGCCTCGGCCGCCATGCCAAGCTGCGGCACGCCGCGCAGTGGTGTTGACCGGCGGGCGCTACTCGCCCTCGCTCCCGTCCTCGCCCGATTCAAGCTTCCGGCGCAGTTCGACCCAGCGTGACAACTGCTGCAGGTCCTTCTTCTTCTTCCACATCTGCTTGTTGAGTGTGCCGCTGTCGTAGGGGTCGTACCCCTTGAGAATCCCCGTGGTGTTGACGCGCTCGCGGTTCGGAGCATCGTCCTCGACGAGGTCGAGGCCCGGGATGGCCAGCGCCTTCAGGCGATGGGCCGTGCCCAGGTCGTCGTCCGCCTGCAGGGCCTCGTCCGCCGACCATTGCCACGTGACGAAGCCGCGGTCGTCGAGTTCCAGCCGTCCTGGCTCCTGTTCGGCCCCGGCTTCCCTGTTCGCAGTGGCGTCAGCTTTGTTGGCCATGCTGTTCGCAGACGCAGTGATACCCGGCGGCGATACTACGAAACTGCCCCGGGGCCGTGTAGCGAAGCGCGTCACAGTTCGCCACGGCCTGCCGCTGCGACTACTTTCCTTCGCGGGCCAGCCGGGCCTGCGCCCAGGCCAGACCGATCAGGGTCTTCGCATCCTGCAGCCGCGCCTCGCCGACCAGCCGGAAGGCCTCGTCCATCGGCACCCAGCGGGCTTCGAGGACCTCGTGCTCGCCCGGCTGCGACTCGCAGGGGACGAGGTCGCGGGCCATGTACACGTGGATGATTTCCGTCAGCACCCCCGGCGACGAGAAGAACTGTCCGAGATGATCCCAGCGTCGCGCGGCGACGCCGGCTTCTTCGGCGAGCTCGCGCCGGGCGCACTCGAGGGGCGGCTCGCCACCGTCGAGCTTGCCGGCCGGCAACTCCGTGATCCAGCCATCCGCCGCATGTCGGAACTGACGCAGCAGACAGATCCTGTTCGCGGCGTCGAGGGCCACGATGGCGGCGCCGCCGGGGTGATGCGCAATCTCGAGTTCGGCGATGCTGCCGTTCGGCAGCTTCACCTGCTCGAGGTTCAGCGTCAGGACCCTGCCGACGTGGACGGTGCGGATCGCTTCGGTCATGGCGTCTCCCGGGCGGCCAGGTCGCATCATAACGACTCGCCGGCGTTGTTGCGGTGCACCAACGTCCCCGGGCTGTGATAGCGTTGCCACCGAGCCGGGGGAACGGATGGAGCGGGGGACCAGGACATGAACAGTGCAGCCACAGTGACGGCGATGCCGCTGCCGGGCGCGAGCCGGATTCCGGAGACGCTGCAGCGCGCGCGCGCAACCTTCGTCTCGGGCAAGACGCGGCCCGTCGAGTGGCGGCTGCACCAGCTCGGCGAGCTTGTGCGGATGATGCGGCAGCACGAGCAGGACTTCGCCGAAGCGCTGCAGGCCGACCTCGGCAAGTGCCGGTTCGAGTCCGTGTTGACGGAACTGAGCTTCGTCGAGGGCGAGGCGAAATACGCGATCCGGCACCTGCGGCGCTGGGTGCGGGCGAAGCGCGTGCCGACACCGCTGATGGCGCTGCCGGGACGCAGCTACATCCAGCCCGAGCCGAAGGGCGTGGTGCTGGTGATCGCGCCGTGGAACTACCCTCTGTCGATGGTCTGCGCGCCGCTCGTCGGCGTCATCGCCGCCGGCAATTGCGCCATCCTGAAGCCGTCCGAGATCACCTCGCACACGTCCGCGGCGATCGCGCGCATCCTGCCGCGCTACCTCGACACCGACGCCTTTGCGGTCGTCGAGGGCGGCGTGCCGGAGACGACCGAACTGCTCGAGCACCCGTTCGACCACATCCTCTACACGGGCAACGAGCGCGTCGCGCGCGTCGTGATGACGGCGGCAGCGAAGCACCTGACGCCCGTCACGCTCGAACTGGGCGGCAAGAGCCCGTGCATCATCGACAAGGATGCGGACCTCGAGGTGGCCGCGTCGCGCATCGCCTGGGGCAAGTTCATCAACGCGGGCCAGACCTGCGTCGCTCCGGACCACGTGCTCGTGCACAAGGCGGTCGCCTCGCGCTTCGCGGACACGCTCGCGGCGAAGATCCGGCAGTTCTACGGCGACGACCCGAGCCAGAGCGTGGACTATTCGCGTATCGCGAGCGAGCGCCACACGGCGCGTTTCGCGAAGCTGCTCGAGGGCCAGCATGTGCACACGGGCGGCCAGGTCGACGTCGGCCGGCGCTACGTGGCGCCGACGATCGTGCTCGACCCCGACCCGGACTCGGAGCTGATGCGGGAGGAGATCTTCGGCCCGGTGTTGCCGATCATCACCGTCGACGAGATGCACCACGCGATCAAGTTCGTCGCCGACCGGCCGAAGCCGCTCGCGCTGTACCTGTTCACGAAGAGCAGGGCACTCGAGGACGCGGTGCTGACGCGACTCAGCGCCGGCAGCGTCTGCGTCAACGACGCGGTGATCTTCATGGTCTCGCCGGAGCTGCCGTTCGGCGGCATCGGCGCGAGCGGCATGGGCCGTTATACGGGCTGGTACGGGTTCGAGACGTTCAGCCACATGAAGCCGGTCATGAAGCGCGGCTTCCGGCTCGACGCGCCGCTGCGCTATCCGCCGTACGACGACTTCAAGCAGAAGGTCATGCGGCTGCTGCGCTGAGCGCCGCGAGCCTGACTGCGTCGTCGACGAGGCGGATCCGGCGTGCCGGGCCTGATCCTGCGTTCGCAGCCGGGCCCGTGGTCGAGGACCTCGCAGCAGAACTCGTGGCCGTACACGAGCGCATCGCGGCTCGAGGGCACGATGTCGCCGGCGCCCACCTTGCGCAGCAGCTCCTTCATGTGATCGGTGGGGTGACGCATGCGCAGGTCCGAGCCGCGGATCCCGCAGCGCTCCACGCGCACGAGCACCTGGCCCCGGCCGGGCCCCGGCTCGGGAAGGTCCTCGACCCGCAATGCGGCGTCCTGGCACACGACGGCTTTCATCGCGCGGCCTCCGGTGCGGCCAGTGGCGTGGTCTCGATCAGCGGCTTCAGCTTCCGCTGCAGGGCGGACCGCAGCAGGCGTCCCATCGCGGCCCGCAGCAGCGCGCCGGTGACGGGGATCCTGGGACGAAAGCGGATGGTCCAGGTGAGTTCGGTGCCACCGGCTGCGTGTCGGGGCGCGGTCGTTGCGTGAGCGGTCGCGGCTCGAAGCCGAAGCTGCGGTCGGACCGCCCCGGCGCGAGCCACAGCAGTTCCACCGAAATACCGTCCGGATCGTTGACGCAGACGACGCCTGTGCCGGGCAGATGGACCGACTCGCAGTTGGCGCGCGCGCCGTCGGCGGCGCACGCCCCCGTTCCCCGCTGCCACGAATGTCCATCGCGCATCTCCGCCGTCGACCCGGACGCGGAGCATGCCACGCGCCACGCGCCCGCCACCCCCTCGGAAGGGATGGGGCGTCGTCAGAACAGCGTGCCGCGCTCTCCGAGCAGCGCCTCGCGCACGAGCGGCAACGGCAGCGGACCCAGGGCGATGAAGCGGTCGTGGAAATCCTGCAGCCGGAACGCGGGACCGAGCTTGCGCTGATAGTCCGCGCGCAGCTTCAGGATCGCGAGCTTGCCCATCGTGTAGTAGCCGTAGAGCGCATCCGACGTGCCGCGCTTGGCCTCGGAGACGGCCACCGCGCGCGGCTGGTAGCCCTCGTCGACGAAGAAGTCCTCGGCCTGCGCGACCGTCATGCCCTGCGTGTGCATGCGCAGCCCGACGACGAAGCGGGCGTCGCGCAGCAGGGCATCGACGAGCTGCGCGAGGCGATAGCGCGGGTCCTCGGCGTGGAAGCCCTCGTCGATGACCATCTGCTCGCAATAGTGCGCCCAGCCTTCGGCGTTCGAGGCAGCGCCGAGCACCTTGCGGGCGACCGACGGATAGCCGGGCGCATAGAGGAACTGCAGGTAGTGGCCCGGCCAGACTTCGTGCACCGAGACGTTCGAGATCAGCGCGTAGAACCACTGCCGCATGAACTCTTCCTGGCGCGCGGCGGGCCAGGCCGGGTCGGGCAGTGTCATGCTGTAGAAGCCGCGCAGCTTCGCCTGCTCGAACGGCCCGGGCGTGTCCATCGACGCCGAGGTCGTCGCGCGCATGAAGGGCGGTGTTTCCTGCACCTGCGCCGGCGGCGCGTCCGGCGGGATGGTCACGATGTGTCGTTCGGTCATGAACCGGCCGAGCGCATCGAGCTCGGCTTGCGTGGTCGCGAGCAGCTTCTGCGGCGGCGGGTGATCGAGTTGCAGCGCCTCGAGCACCTCCAGCGGCGGCTTCGTCGGGTCGATCTGCCGTGCGGTGGCGACGAACGCCTCGCGGTTGCGCGCCAGGTCCGCGAGCGCGATGCGTTCGAGCTCGGCGAGCGGCGTGTCGATCATCTCGCTGGCCCAGAGCTTGGCGCGGTACAGATCGGCGCCATAGGCGAAGTTGCCGTTCGCCCGCGGCAGCAACTCGCGCCGCAGCCAGTCCTCGTACTCACCGAGTGCCGCGATCACCGCGTCGTTCGTGCGCCGGAATTCCGTCTGCAGCGCCGCGTCGCCCACGCCCGCGAACGCTTCGGCGACGGCCGAGCGGAAGAACTCGCGATTGCCGTCGAGTTGCTCGATCGCGATCTCGGCATGAATGCGCGGCACGTCGCGCAGGTTGCGCCGCGCCTCGAGCAGCGCCCCTGGCATCGCCTTTTCGCGCGCGACGAGACTGCGCAGGCGCTCGACGGCCGGCGCGTAGTCGCGCTTGATCAGCGCATAGGCCGAATTCGTGATGCCGCTGCTGTAGACGTCCGGGTCGCGCTCGAGCGGGCGCACGCGCGTGTCATCGAGCCGGCGCGACTGCAGCGACAGCAGCAGCATCTCGCGGTCGTGGCGCTCGACCAGGTCGAGCGTGGCCGGGTCGATGCGCCGCAGCGCCGTCTCGAAGCGGTCGATCGCCTCGACCTCCGCGGCGACCGCGGCGGCCGAGTAGTCCTCGAGCCGCGCGTCGAACCGGTGCAGGCCGAGGTCGGTCGCGAACGTCGGATTGCGCGCGTACAGGTCCGCGAGAATCTCGTCGACGAGGCGCGCGAACGCCCGGTTCGTCGCGGCGGCGGGCGCGGATGCGGATGCCGTCGGCGTCGCGGCGCCGGCGAGCGAGGCCGCGAGAACGAGCACGAGCCCGGCGAGCCGGGCGGGATGTCGGGTCATGGGGCACTCTTCTGGCGAACGAGTCCGTGTTTGCGCAACAAAAGCTCTCGACCGCTCACGCATCGACGCGGTCGACCGACGCCTGGCCGGAGATCCGGGCGCGGATGTGCGCCCAGGACATGCCGACGCCGAGCAGCAGGCCGAGACAGCCGAGCACGATCCAGGCCATGGCCGACCGGTTCGCGACCGACAGCCAGCCCTGCGAGACCATCCACCAGATGACCGCCGCGAACAGCGCGAGCAGCAGCACGACGCCGACCGTGCCGAGCGCGGCAAACGTCGAGCGCACGAAGAACAGCCACGCGCCGAGCAGGACGATGCCCGCGACGACCACGAGCGGCTCGATCGGCGAGAGGTGGGCGAGCAGCCAGTGGTAATACGAGTGGCCCGACGGATTGAACGTCAGCAACACCAGCGCGAGCGAAAATGCGACGCGCAACAGCAGGCTCCCGAAACTGAAGTCATCGCGCAGGCCCCTGGCCATTGCGTATCCCTTGAATCCGTGGCCGGTCTGGTCTCGCGCGGCATCTTATGCCGTCGCGTGCCGCGATGGGCGCCATCGCGCGCGTCCTCGCCTATACTGTTGATCCATACAGCCGCTTGCCCGCCCGTGATCACCGCCGCCAATCCCTTCGCCACGCTGAACCCTGCGCAGACCGAGGCCGTCACCCACGGCCGGTCGCGCCCGGGCGGCATCGACGCCGGCCCGCTGCTCGTCATCGCCGGCGCGGGGACCGGCAAGACCAGCACGCTTGCGCACCGTGTCGCGCACCTGCTGCTCGCCGGCGTGTCGCCCGAGCGCATGCTGCTGCTCACCTTCACGCGGCGGGCGGCGCTCGAGATGACGCGCCGCGCGCAACGCGTCATGGCCGATGCGCTGGCGGCCCGGACGGGGAGCTCGATCGCGCGGGTGCCGGAGAACCTGCGGCTGCCGTGGTCCGGCACCTTCCACGCCGTCGGCAACCGGCTGATCCGCGAGTTCGCGCCGCAGCTCGGGCTCGACCCGGGTTTCAGCGTGCTCGACCGCGGCGACGCGGCCGACCTCATGGACGTCGTGCGCCACCGGCTCGGGCTGTCGAAGACCGAGAAGCGCTTCCCGCGCAAGGACACCTGTCTTGGCATCTACTCGCACCGCGTCAATACGCAACGGCCGTTGCGGCACACGCTCGAGACGGTCTATCCGTGGTGCCTCGAATGGGAGGAGTCGCTCACGCGCCTGTGCCGGGCCTACGTCGAGGCCAAGCTCGAGCAGCAGGCGCTCGACTACGACGACCTGCTGCTCTACTGGCACGTGATGATGACGGACGCGGCGCTCGCGGCCGAGATCGGCGCGCGGTTCGACCACGTGCTCGTCGACGAGTACCAGGACACGAACGTGCTGCAGGCCGACATCCTGCTGCGGCTCAAGCCCGACGGCGCCGGTCTCACCGTCGTCGGCGACGACGCCCAGGCGATCTATTCGTTCCGCGCGGCGTCGGTCGACAACATCCTCGAGTTCCCGGCGAGGTTCACTCCGCCGGCGCGCGTCGTGACGCTCGAGCAGAACTATCGCTCGACGCAGGCCGTGCTCGACGCCGCCAACGCGCTGATGGCCGAGGGCGGGCGGCAGTACCGCAAGCACCTGCGCAGCGTGCGCGGACAGGGGCCGCTGCCACAGTACGTCACGGTGCTCGACGAGCAGGCGCAGGCCGCGTTCGTCGTCGACCGCGTGCTCGAGGCGCGCGAGCGCGGCATCGACCTGCGGCGTCAGGCCGTGCTGTTCCGCAACGCCGACCACAGCGACCTGCTCGAGCTCGAGCTGATGCGGCGCAACGTGCCCTTCGTGAAGTACGGCGGCCTGAAGTTCCTCGAGGCCGCGCACGTCAAGGACCTGCTCGCCGTGCTGCGCTGGGCCGACAATCCGCGCAACCGCATCGCGGCCTTCCGGGTGCTGCAGCTCCTGCCCGGCATGGGGCCGGCGAACGCCGAGCGCGCGTGCGATGCATTCGCCGCGGCGTCGTTCGCCTGGTCTGCGCTGGCTGCGCACTCCGTGCCGGTCGCCACCCGGGAAAGCTGGGGACCACTGGTGCAGATGCTCGCCCTGCTCGGTGCCCCCGGCGCGCCATGGGAAGGACAGGTGCACCGCGTGCGGCAGTGGTATGAGCCGCAGCTCGAGCGGCTTTACGAGGCGGCGCACGCGCGCCAGGCCGATCTCGACCAGCTCGAGCGTCTCGGCCAGCAGCACGCCACGCGCGAGTCGTTCGTGACGGAGCTGACGCTCGATCCGCCGCAGGCGACGGGCGATCTGTCGGGCGCCCCGCTGCTCGACGAGGACTACCTCGTGCTGTCGACCGTGCACTCGGCGAAGGGGCAGGAATGGGAAACGGTGCACCTGCTCAACGTGACCGACGGCAGCTTTCCGTCGGAATTCTCGACCGGGCGGGCCGAGCTGCTGGAGGAGGAGCGGCGTCTGCTCTATGTCGCGATGACGCGGGCGAAGCAGGAACTGCGGCTGCTCGCGCCCGTCCGCTTCTACGTGACGCAGCAGCACGGCCTGGGCGACCGCTACGTTCACGGCGTGCGCAGCCGATTCCTCACCGAGACGGTGCTGAGGTCGTTCCAGCGTGTGACGGGGCCGGACGCGGGGAGTGCGGCGCGCGGCGTGCCGCAGGCAGGCGATGGCCCGTGTGTCGACGTCGCGAGCCGGCTGCGGAACATGTGGTGATCGGCGAGTCGTGACGCAGGGTCACCGCGTCATGAAAACGCCAGGCAGACAGAAGACCCGGCTCGAGCCGGGTCTTCCGTGCCGATTCAGGAGGGCGGGTTCGGCGGCCTGTGCCGCCGAACGGGGTTACCAGCGGCGCTGACCGCCGCCGCCGCCGCCACCACCGTAGCCGCCACCACCGCCACCGCCGTAGCCGCCACCCGGACGGCCGCCGCCGCCGCCCATGCGGCCACCACCGCCGCCGGTGCGCGGACGGTCCTGCGCTTCATTGACGCGCAGCGGACGGCCACCCATGTTGAAGCCGTTCAGGGCGCCCATGGCGCGCTGGGCGTCAGCCTGGGGCATCTCGACGAAGCCGAAGCCGCGCGGCCGGCCGGTCTCGCGGTCAGTCGGGAGGGCAACGGAATCGACGGTGCCGTGCTGGGCGAACAGTTCGCGCACATCCTGCTCCGTCGCGGTGAAAGGCAGGTTGCCCACGTAGATCTTGGTCATTCGAACATCCTCAGAAACAACGATGAAACCCGGTCCCAGGCGTCATTGCCCGGCCGGCACTACTGCACACACAAACAGGAGGGTTCGCAGCCGAGCGTCTGAATTTCCGCCGGTCGGACGCAGTCCGGCCGGCGCTCCAGCGACGTTTCCTGTCAGCTGATCGAAGACGTTTCGGCTCAACAAAGAAGGCGCTCTGCAGCGCCCTGCAAGACACGTACGGGCAACGATCGCCGCGCATACTACCACACGAGCCCGGGATCAAGCCCCGGCCACGGCGTGGCGTCCCGCCCGGCAGCCTGCGGCGGCGGCCAGTGCATGGCGCCGGTCCTTGGCGGGGAAGGAACACGTGTCCCTCGGTCGGGGTCGTCATGAATGGAGCGGCACCACTCGAAGCGGAAGAGGAATCCTGGATTCGACTCGATGTGTCTGCTGGCGGTGCCGTCGTGCGCTGCGTGCAGGCTGGTCAATTGCTGACCAGCGCCGAATCTACCTCCCGCCCCGGCCTGCTGCAACATAAATCGTTGACGCAGCGCAAAAAAACGCTAGAGTGCCGGCCGCATCGACAGGCTCTGCCGACGCCCGGTCTCCGCGATGGAAGCATTGTTGATCTCAACCGGCGTCGTGGCGCTCGCGGAGATCGGTGACAAGACGCAACTGCTCGCGCTCGTGCTGGCGGCGCGTTTTCGCAGACCGGTGCCGATCGTGCTCGGCATCCTGGTCGCGACGCTCGTCAATCATGCCATCGCTGGTGCGGCTGGCGCGTGGCTCGCCGCGGCGATCGGTCCGACGGCCTTGCGCTGGATCCTCGGCCTGTCGTTCCTGGCGATGGCTGCATGGACGCTGATTCCCGACCGGCTCGACGACGGTGACGGTGCGTCCCCGGCCGCGCCCCGCTTCGGTGTGTTCGGTACGACACTGGTCGCATTCTTCCTGCTCGAGATGGGCGACAAGACCCAGATCGCGACGGTGGCGCTCGCCGCCCGCTACGCTTCGCTCGCGGCGGTCGTCGCCGGCACCACCCTCGGCATGATGCTGGCGAACGTGCCCGCGGTACTGCTCGGGGAGGCCGCCGCGAACCGACTGCCGATGCAACTCGTGCACCGGGTCGCGGCGGCGATCTTCCTCGCGCTCGGCGTGACGGTGCTGTTGGGGTACGGTGACTTTGGCTGAGAGCCGGCGGTGTTCGCCGGGTCTCGTCGTCTCGCGATGCCCGAGACTTCCGCCGCGAGCCGGAGAGGCGACGGCGCTGCCTCTTCCGCACAGCGGGAGAGGTGGCCGGGCGGCTAGCTCTCCAGGTAGGTGTAGCCGACCAGCTCGTTCTCGTAGAAGCGCCGCATCGCCTGCGCCTCGGGCAGCGTGATGCGGCCCTCGCGCACGGCGCGTTCGCAATCGCGCGCGAACTGCGGCACCAGCCGCTCGACGTCGTACTGCATGTAGCGCAGCACTTCGGCGGCGGTGTCGCCCTTGACCGTCTCCTCGATCCACCAGCCGCCTTCGTCGTGCAGCTTGATGTGCACGACGTGGGTGTCGCCGAACAGGTTGTGCAGGTCGCCGAGCGTCTCCTGGTAGGCGCCCACGAGGAACACCGCGACGTAATAGGGCTCGCCCTCGCGCAGCTCGTGCAGCTCGAGCGTGCGCTTGGTCTCGCGCAGGCTCACGAAGTGGTCGATCTTGCCGTCGGAATCGCAGGTGATGTCGGCCAGCACGGCCGTGCGCGACGGGCGCTCCTCGAGCCGGTGCACCGGCATGACGGGAAAGATCTGGTCGATCGCCCAGCTGTCGGGCAGTGACTGGAAGATGGACAGGTTGCAGAAGTAGATGTCGCTCAGGATCGACTCGAGATCCTCCAGCTCCTCGGGCAGCGACGGGAGTTTGCGCGCGACGTCGCGGATCTTGGCGCAGGTCGCCCAGTACAGGCGCTCGACCAGGCCGCGCGCCTCGAGGCCCAGGTAGCCGACGCTGAACATCTGCAGCGCCTGTTCGCGTGCCTGCAGCGCGTCGTGATAGCACTCGACCAGCCGGCGCTCCGTCACCGAGCGGTATGCGTCGAGCAGGTCCGTGACCGGCTGCGGCATCCCGCGGGTGCTGCGCACGGCCTGCTCGTCGGCCTCGCTCACGCGGAAGCGGTCGAGCCGCGAGCTGCCGAGCACGTCGCAGACGAGCACGCTGTGGTGCGCGCAGGTCGCGCGGCCCGATTCGCTGACGATGACCGGGTGTTCGATGCCGCGCGCGTTGCAGACGTTGCCGATGCGATAGACCACGTCGCTCGCGTACTCGGCGAGCGTGTAGTTCATCGACGATTCGTAGTTGGTGCGGCTGCCGTCGTAGTCGACGCCGAGGCCGCCGCCGATGTCGATGTACTGCAGGCCCGCGCCCATCTGCTTGAGCTCGGCGTAGACGTGCGCGAGCTCGGTCACCGCGTCCTTGACGCGGCGGATGTCCTGCAGCTGGCTGCCCGGATGGCAGTGCACGAGCTGCAGGCAATCCTCCATGCCCCGTTCCCTGAGCACGCGGAACAGTTCGAGGATCTCGGTGACGAACAGGCCGAACTTGCTCTTCTCGCCCGAGGACTCGCGCCAGCGTCCCGCGCCCTCGCTCGCGAGCTTGACGCGCACGCCGAGCCGCGGCCGCACGTCGTACTTCTGCGCCTGCCGCAGGATCAGGTGCAGCTCCTCGAAGTTCTCGACGACCGGGATGATCCGGCGGCCGAGCTTTGCGGCCAGGATCACGGCCTCGATGTAGCTGTCGTCCTTGAAACCGTTGCAGATGATGAGCCGCTCCGACTCGCCCTCGGTGAGCGCCATGACGGCGAGCAGCTCGGGTTTGGAGCCGACCTCGAGGCCGAAGCCGAACTCGCGGCCGTAGCCGTAGATCTCCTCGACGACGAGGCGCTGCTGGTTGACCTTGATCGGGAACACCGCGCAATAGCGGTTGCGGTACTCGTTCTCGGCGATCGCCGTCGCGAACGCGTCACGGATGCGCGCGAGGCGGTGACGCAGGATGTCGGAGAAGCGGATGACGACGGGCGTGGTCAGGTCGCGCGCGGCGAGGCCGGTGACGACCTCGTGCAGGTCGATCTCGCGGGCCGGATCCCCGTCGGGGCGCACCACGGCGTGACCCGCGGCGTCGATGCCGAAATAGCCGCTGCCCCACGCATTGACGCCGTAGAGTTCCAGCGAGTCCTCGACCTTCCAGGGGCCGGTCCAGGCCGGCTTGCGTGCGGTGCTGTCCACTGCCTTGGTCGTTCCACCCGGGCGGCGCGAGGCCGGAAAAAAGAGGCGCGCACAATAGAAGAAAACGTGACCAGTGAACAGGGACGCGGGCGGCTATGTGCCGCCGTGTGCCACGGGCCGCCGCGGGTCGCGCGACCACTCGCTCCAGCTGCCCGGGTAGAGCCGGCCACCGGGCAGGCCCGCGCGCTCCATGGCGAGCAGCACGTGACAGGCCGTGACGCCGGACCCGCAATAGGCGACGACGTGGTCGGGCGCGACGCCGCCGAGCACGTCGGCGAAGGTTGCCTGCAGTTCCGCGGCGGGGCGGAACCTGCCGTCAGGCGTGACGACGGCCGCCGACGGACAATTCAGCGCGCCGGGCACGTGGCCGGCGACGCGGTCGATCGGCTCGACCTCGCCGCGATATCGCTCCGGCGCGCGCGCGTCGAGCACGCGCCAGTCCGCCGACCGGGCGGCCTCCTGCGTGACGTCGGCATCGACGACCGCAAGCGGATCCGCATGGCCCTCGAACGTGCCGGCGGAGCGAGGCGCGGCCACCTCTGTCGTGACCGGCAGTCCGAGTGCCCGCCAGCGCCGCAGGCCGCCGTCGAGCACGGCGACGTGCCGGTGACCGAGCCACTTCGCCACCATCCACCAGAAGCGCGCGGCCCAGATGCCGCCCGCATCATCGTAGGCGAGCACGAGCGAATCGTCGTCGACGCCCCAGGCGCGCAACCGCGCAGCGAAGCCGTCCGGTCGCGGCAGCGGGTGGCGGCCGCTCGTGGCGGTCTGCGGTGCGGCGAGATCGTCGTGCAGATCGGCGTGGATCGCGCCGGGCAGGTGACCGCGCTGATACGCCTCGCGTCCCGCGGCCCGGTCGGCGAGGTCGTATCGACAATCGAACACGCGCAGCCGGGGGTCGATCAGCCGCGTGGCCGCCTGTTCCGCACTCACGAGCGCTTGCCAGGACATCGTCGATTCCTCCTCGGCGCCCAGTACAATCGCGCGCGGCGCGCACTGCAAGAGGCAGGTGCCGCGCGGGGAGGAGTCCATGGCCATCGATCTCTACTGGGGCAGCGGCAGCCCGTACTCCTGGCGCGTGCTGCTCGCGCTGGAGTACAAGCGCCTGCCGTACGGGTCGCACGTGCTGCAGTTCTCGAAGCAGGAGCACAAGTCGCCGCAGCTGCTGCGCATGAATCCGCGCGGACGCGTGCCGGTGCTCAAGGACGGCGATTTCGTCGTGTTCGAGTCGCTCGCGTGCCTGCTGTACCTCGACCGCCAGTACCCTGTGCCGCCGCTGTTCGGCACGTCGGCCGAGGAGGCCGGGACGATCATGCGCGTCGTCTGCGAGTACCAGGCCTATGCCGAGCCGCACCTGACGAAGATCGTCTCGGCGGTGTTCCTTGAGACGCTCGATCAGGAGATCGAGGAGGTGACGCGCGCCATGCACCTCGCCGCGGGCGAGGCGCGCACGATCGAGGGCCGGCTGAGCCGGTCGGACTGGCTCGTCGGCGAGCAGCCGTCGGCGGCCGACTTCGTCGTGTTCCCCGGCATCATGCTGCTGCTTCGCGCGATGGAAAAGCGCGAGGCCGGCGACCTGCGCTCGCGGTTCCTGCCGATGTCCGCCACTTACCCCGCGATCGCGCGCTGGATCGAGCGCATGGAGCGCCTGCCCGGCTACGACCGCACGTACCCGCCGCACTGGCGCGAAGGCCCGCCGCGCGGCTGAGCCGCGGGCGTTTCGCGGTACACTATTCCACTTTGGGACGGTCCCAGCCAAAGGAATCCGCCAGCAAGATCATGACCAACTATCCCGTCCACGTCGTCTTTCCAGGCCGCCTCGTCATCATCGGCTTCGGCAGCATCGGCCAGGGCATCCTGCCGCTGATCCTGCGTCACGTCGGCATCAAGCCGGAGCAGATCACCGTCGTCACGGCGGACGAGGCGGGCGCGGAGGTCGCCCGCGAATACGGCGTGCGTTTCGTCAAGCATGCGCTCACGCGCGAGAACTTCCGCAACGTGCTCGACCCGGTCGTCGGTCGCGGCGACTTCCTGCTGAACCTCTCGGTCGACGTGTCCTCGCTCGCGCTCGTGAAGTTCTGCACCGAAAAGGGTGCGCTCTATCTCGACACCTGCATCGAGCCCTGGCCGGGCGGCTACACCGACCCGACGGTCTCCCCGTCGAAGCGCACCAACTATGCGCTGCGCGAAGAGGCACTCGCGTTGCGCGACAACAAGAACCGCCCGACGGCGGTGATCACGCACGGCGCCAACCCGGGGCTCGTCTCGCACTTCGTCAAGCAGGCGCTGATCAACCTGGCCAACGACGCGGGCCTCGCGTTCGAGGAGCCGAACACGCGTCAGGAATGGGCGACGCTCGCGCAGAAGCTCGGCGTGAAGGTCATCCACATCGCCGAGCGCGACACGCAGGTCGCTTCGGGCCGGCCCAAGCAGGTGGGCGAGTTCGTCAACACGTGGTCGGTCGACGGCTTCGTCAGCGAGGGCTGCCAGCCCGCCGAACTCGGCTGGGGCTCGCATGAGAAGAACTGGCAGCGCGACGCCAGGAAGCACGACTTCGGCCGCGGCAGCGCGATCTACCTGATGCAGCCCGGCGCCGCGACGCGTGTGCGCACATGGACACCCGCGGCCGGCCACTTCCACGGCTTCCTGATCACGCACGGCGAATCGATCTCGATCTCCGACTACCTGACGCTGAAGAAGGGAGAGCAGGTCGTCTATCGGCCGACTGTGCACTACGCCTATCACCCGAGCGACAGTGCCGTGTTGTCGGTGCACGAGCTCGCGGGGCGCAACTGGCAGATGCAGGAGCGCAAGCGGATCATGATGGAGGACATCACCGACGGCATCGACGAACTCGGCGTGCTGCTCGCCGGCCACAAGAAGAATGCCTACTGGTACGGTTCGCAGCTCTCCATCCACGAGGCGCGTCAGCTCGTGCCGCACAACAGTGCGACGTCGCTGCAGGTGACGATCGCGGCGATGGCGGGCCTGGTCTGGGCGATCGAGAACCCGAACAGCGGCATCGTCGAGCCCGACGAGATCGACTACAAGCGTGTACTCGAGATCTGTCGCCCGTACCTCGGTCTCGTCGTCGGCGAATACACCGACTGGCACCCGCTCGTGGAGCGCGGTCGGCTGTTCCCCGAGGACCTCGACGAAACCGATCCCTGGCAGTTCAAGAACGTGCGCGTGCTATGAACACGCCCGCCGGCGACACGGGCCCGGCCGGCGCGGGCGAGGCGCCGGCCACCGAGGCCGAAGGCTCCTGCTCCTGCGGCGCGGTCCGCTATCGCGTGGGGTTGCCGGCGCTGTGGGTCGCGCACTGTCACTGCTCGATGTGCCGGCGCGCGCAGGGCGCCGCGTTCGTCACGTGGTTCGGCGTCGCCGCCGACCGCTTCGCCAGTCTCGGCTCGACCACGCACCTGCGCAGCCATCGCTCGTCGCCCGAGGCGACGCGTCGCTTCTGCGACCAGTGCGGCACGCCGCTCTTTTTCGAGTCGACGCGCTGGCCGGGCGAGGTGCATGTCACGCTCGCGAGTCTCGATCCCGCCGTCGCAGCCACGCTGACGCCGCAGGCGCACGTGTACTGGAGCGACTGCGTGCCGTGGTCGGCCGTCCATGACGACCTGCCGAAAAAGGGCTGATCAGGGCCCGCGGTCTTCGTAGCGCAGCTCGACGAGCACGTACCGCTTCGTCCCGCCGGGAACCTCGATGCTCAGCTCGTCGTCGAGCCGCTTGCCGAGCAGCGCGCGCGACAGCGGCGCGTCCATGCTGACGTAACGGCGCGCCGGGTCGATCTCGTCCGGCCCGACGATGCGGAACTCCGTCTCGACGCCGGCCTCGTCCTCCACGCGCACCCAGGCGCCGAAGAACACACGGCTGCGGTCGTCGGGTGGGCGGCCGACGACGACCATGCCCTCCAGCCGCTTGCGCAGGAAGCGCACGCGCCGGTCGATTTCACGGAGCTGGCGTTTGCCGTAGGTGTATTCGGCGTTCTCGGAACGGTCGCCCTGCGCCGCGGCTTCCTGGACGGCCCGGGTCACGGCGGGCCGCTGCACGCGCCAGAGGTCGTCCAGCTCTTCGCGCAGCTTCCGTGCGCCCTCCGGCGTGGCGTACTTCGAGCCGTGCGACGGCGGTTTTCGGTAACGGGTCATGTTTCGGCGGTCCGGGCCTCGCGGGCCGGAATTGTGTGCGGGCGGTCACGGAAAACCGTGGGGGCCGGACAGTAGTTTGCGGGCCCATGAGCATCAAGTTCTATGCCCACTTCATCGTCGAGCAGCCACAGCCGCGGGGGATCGAGGAGTTCCGCGGCGTGGTGGAGCTCGACGGGCAGCCGCGGCCGGGTCGCGGCACGAAGGAGGCGGAGCGCATCATCGCGCGGAACTTCGGCCGGCCCGCGCAGGACGTCAAGGTCCTGCAGTGGGCGAGGTTGCACTGACAACGACATTCGACCCGTTCCCCTGGCGGACTTTTCCCTTCCCTTCGACCAGAGTCCGCTGCTTCGGCCCCGGGCCTCCAAAGCCCGGGGCCTTCTTTTGGTGCGCCCGGCAGGGCGCACCTTCTTGGAGGTGAAAGTCCTCTACGGACCCGACACGGGGAACCGTTAGCTGCACGGCAAGGGCGGCCCGGGCGACTGGG